>CAESAH010000003.1_pt1 | contig 61354 bp, 67 predicted proteins | sample 7263611 | NCBI WGS metagenome assembly CAESAH01 (sample SAMEA6814118, study PRJEB35770) | freshwater metagenome | biome: Freshwater; feature: Freshwater reservoir; material: water | place: Czech Republic | collected 2017-07-26 | depth 30m m | reverse complement strand
TCTTGGGAGCACGGTAGCTAATGACATTGGTTATGGTCGTCGATGACGACCAGGACCTTGCCGAAATGCTCGGCATTGTTTTAACCGGTGCAGGTATTGATGTAGACCTCGTAAGTCGCGGGGATGAAGTCCTAGATGTCTTTCGTAACAATCCACCAGATTTAGTTCTTTTGGATGTTATGTTGCCTGGCCTTGATGGCATCGAAGTATGCAAATTAATTCGAGCTGAATCAATGGTTCCAATCATTATGTTGACCGCAAAGGGTGACACACATGATGTTGTACGTGGCCTTGAAGCAGGAGCAGACGACTACATGGTCAAGCCTTTTCGACATCCATCTGAGCTCATTGCGCGAATCCGTACTCGTTTGCGTCGAACCAACGTAGATATTGCTGGGCTATTAACTATTGGTGATTTAGCTATAGATGTACAAGCACATCAAGTTTTGCGCGCAGGTAAGCAGATCTCACTTACTCGGCTTGAATTTGATTTATTAGTTGCACTTGCGAAAGAGCCAGGTCGAGTATTTACTCGTGACGCCTTGCTCAGCGAAGTGTGGGGTTATAGACATTCCACAGACACGCGACTAGTAAATGTTCACGTCCAACGCCTTCGCTCCAAGATTGAACATGATCCTGAAAGTCCAGAGATTGTTATAACTGTACGAGGAGTCGGTTATAAAGCTGGAGTAATAGGCGTTTCCTAAGATATGAACCGCATCTTCTTACGCCTGCGCAATTCACTGGCCACAAGAGTCATCATTTCCACTGTATTGCTCTCGCTAGGAGTTGTTTACCTGACTGGTTCCGCCCTCAACTCGCAATTATCAACTGGTATTAAGAAAGTAAATCTTGATTCATCTCGTATCGAAGCCCGTTCAACAATTTTTAGTGCAGAATATCGATTTCTGTTAGCTCAAGGTGAAAAAGAAGAAGCTGTCCGAAAAGTTATTAATGATGTTATTAGTTCAGCAACATCATTAACTTCCAATGAAAATGCTCGAGAAGTTGTATTTATTCGTAGTCCAGGTAATACGCGTAATAATGACTATGAGACAACCTCAAATTTAGTTGATGCGCGTTCAATTCCAGAATACCTAAGTAAACGAGTGCGCAAGAATATAGATTTAGTCTGGTCCTACGTCAATATTAGTTACACGGGTGGATCAAGTATTCCCGGGTTAGCATTTGGCCAAAAAGTACAAATCCCTGGTGCAGGACAGTATGAGATGTACATGCTCTTCTCACTGGCTAATCAAAATACAACTTTGGATTTGATTTCACGCCTCCTATTGGTCACTGGCTCTATTTTAGTTTTTCTTATTGCATTGATTGTGTGGCTCGTAGTCCGCCAAGTAGTTCGTCCCGTCCGGGAAGCCGCAGCGATTGCTACTCAATTTACTTCCGGTGATTTTCGTCAGCGCATGAAGGTTGTTTCACAAGATGAAATTGCCACGCTAGGTACCGCATTTAATGAGATGGCCGAATCTCTTGAGAAGCAAATTGCGCGCCTTGAGAATCTTTCTAGAGTTCAGCAGCGGTTTGTTTCAGATGTTTCTCACGAGCTTCGCACACCACTTACAACTCTGCGTATGGCATCTGAAGTTATTAACGCATCTCGAGATAGCTTTGATCCGATTGTTGCCAGAAGCACCGAACTCCTAGTAGCTCAACTGGATCGATTTGAGCGCTTATTAGAAGATTTACTTGAGGTAAGCCGATTTGATGCCGAAGTTGCAGTCATTGAAGCAGTTGATTTCGACATTGTTTCATTAGCTAATCGCTGTGCAGAGGATTTAGCTTTGGTAGCAAAGGAACGCTCAACCGAGCTTCGAATATATTCAATGGCTGAAAACATCAGCGTGAAGGCGGATATACGACGTGTAGAGCGAATTTTACGCAACTTATTCTCAAATGCCATTGACCATGCTGAAGAAAAACCAATTGCAATCACAATTTTGGCGAGTGATCATGATGTGGCAGTGGGTGTTCGTGATCATGGAATTGGCTTAGATGAGAATGCGCTCACACGAGTATTTGACCGATTCTGGCGGGCAGATCCATCCCGCGCACGCACACGCGGTGGAACTGGTTTAGGTCTTTCTATCGCACTGGAGGATGCGCGTTTACATAATGGTGAACTTGAGGCTTGGGGTCGTCCAGGAAAAGGTGCTCATTTTGTTTTAACGCTTCCACGGCAATCCAGTCACGGAATAGAATCTCGACTCATTAAACTGGCTCCAGATGATTTTCAGGCGTAATTTCCACAGCCTAATTGAGAACAGAGTTTTTTAAACTAACTTCCACTCGTGTCTGTAATCGAAGAATTAAGCCAACTCCTTTTTCCAACTAGGTGTTATGGCTGTCATGCGATTGGACTTTCCATTTGTTCAAATTGCCGACGTGAATGGCACCCGCATTTTTATACAACCCATGTACAAGGTATCAAAGTTCATTCAGCAATTATCTATACCCCAACTGCAAGTCGAATAATAATGGCAGCAAAAGAAAATGGTCTCAAAGGCGCTGACAAATTAATTGTTGATGCCATTGTTCATGTGCTTGATAAGGCAAATTTTGATTCATTTAACGTTCGGCTTGTCCCGATTCCTTCTTCGATTCCAAATCGTAGGCGACGCGCTCGTAGTTTTATTCCCGAAATCTGTAAACAAATTTCGGCCATAACTTCGATACCGGTGGTTCCTGCATTGACTATTAACCGTAGGGTGAAAGATCAAAGCTCTCTTAGCGCTAAAGCTCGACTTACAAATATGCGAGGGGCATTTAGTATCAGCACCAATGCTTATCCCCGGGGTGATTTAATTCTCATCGATGATGTTGTGACCACGGGTGCTACGGTCTCAGAGGCGGCAAGAGCCCTGAATTCTCATGGATTTCACGTGTTGGCCTCAGTTACCGCTTGCCTGGCGCAACCTCTACGATAGGAGCCTTGAGTAAGCGGGTTCGCGAGCGTTTGAAAGGTTGCATTGATGCCAGCGTTTTTTGACAGGATTTTGCGTGCGGGTGAAGGTCGCATCCTTCGCGACCTAAGCAAGATCGTCGTTGTCGTTAATGCTCATGAATCACGCATATCTGCGATGTCAGATTCAGAGCTTCGTGCTCAAACGCAAATCTTTAAAGAACGATATGCAAAGGGTGAATCACTCGATGATTTAATGCCTGAAGCCTTTGCAGTTGTGCGTGAAGCAGCCAAGCGAACTTTGGGCCAGCGCCATTACGACGTGCAGATAATGGGTGGTGCCGCACTTCATAAAGGAAACATCGCCGAAATGCGAACTGGTGAAGGAAAAACTCTTGTTGCAACACTTCCTTCATATCTCAACGCTCTTGCTGGCAAAGGCGTTCATGTTGTTACTACCAATGATTACTTAGCAGAGCGCGATAGTGAATGGATGGGCCGCATTCATCGTTTCCTTGGTTTAAAGGTTGGTGTAATTCTTGCCAATATGACACCAGAAGAGCGTCGCGAAGCTTATTTAACTGATATTACTTATGGAACAAATAATGAATTTGGTTTTGACTATTTGCGCGACAACATGGCTTGGTCGCTTGAAGAATGCGTACAACGTGAGCATTTCTTTGCAGTGGTAGATGAAGTTGACTCCATTTTGATTGATGAAGCCCGTACCCCATTGATTATTAGCGGACCTGCCGATAAAGCAACTAAGTGGTACGTAGAATTTGCAAACCTTGTCGGCAAACTACAACGTGATGTTCACTATGAAATTGACGAAAAGAAGCGAACTCTTGGAATTCTTGAAGATGGTGTAACAAAGGTTGAAGAACTTTTGCAGATTGGCAACCTATACGAAGCTGCTAATACCCCAATGATTGGTTATCTTAATAACGCAGTCCGTGCCAAAGAACTCTTTAAGCGCGATAAAGATTACGTTGTGATGAATGGCGAACTCTTAATTGTTGATGAGCACACTGGCCGCATGCTTGCGGGACGTCGTTATAGCGAAGGCTTGCACCAAGCCCTTGAAGCCAAAGAACGTATTGAAATTAAGGATGAAAACCAGACTCTCGCAACGATAACTTTGCAGAACTATTTCCGCCTCTACGAAAAGCTCTCAGGCATGACAGGTACTGCAATGACTGAGGCTTCTGAATTTCACCAGATTTATAAGCTGGGTGTTGTTCCTATTCCAACTAATCGCGGAATGGTACGTATAGATCAACCCGACCTTGTTTATAAATCAGAAGCCGGCAAGTTCCTTGCAGTAACTGCCGACATTGTTGAAAAACATCGCAAGGGTCAACCAGTTCTTGTAGGAACCGTTAGTGTTGAAAAGTCAGAGGAACTATCAGGATTCCTGCGCAAATCAGGTGTTCCTCACGAAGTTCTTAACGCAAAGCACCACGAACGTGAAGCTGCGATTATTGCCCGCGCAGGTGTTAAAGGCGCAGTAACAGTTGCAACAAATATGGCCGGACGCGGAACTGACATCATGCTTGGTGGAAATCCAGAATTCATGGCAGATTTTGAATTACAGCGTCGTGGAATTTCTCCAGTAGATAACGCTGAAGAATATGAAAAGGCATGGCCTGATGAGATTGCTCGACAAAAAGCAGCAGTTGCGGTTGGGCATGAAGAAGTAATTGCACTTGGTGGACTTTATGTTCTAGGTACCGAGCGTCATGAATCTCGACGTATTGATAATCAGCTGCGTGGTCGTTCTGGTCGACAAGGTGATCCTGGTGAATCACGTTTCTATTTATCACTTCAAGATGAGCTCATGCGTCGCTTCAACTCTGGAATGGTTGAGCGCTTCCTGACAGCTGCTGGAATTCCGGAAGATGCACCAATTGAATCCAAGATGGTCAGTAATGCAATTCGTTCAGCACAAACTCAAGTTGAATCACAAAACTTTGAAATGCGTAAAAATGTTTTGAAGTATGACGATGTAATGAACCGCCAGCGTCAAGTTGTTTATGGTGAGCGCCGAATGGTCCTAGAAGGTGCAGATATTAAGGATCAGGTCGCAACTTTTGTTGACGATACTTTGACGGCATATGTGAGCATGGCTACTTCACAGGGCTATTCTGAAGACTGGGACTTGGAAACACTGTGGAATGCTCTAAAAACAATTTATCCAATCTCATTTACTATTGAAGAACTTGTAGCTCGGGTTGGTTCTCGCGATGGTTTAGATGCCGAATACCTCACCGCTGCAGTAGTCGAAGACTGCAAAACAGCATATGCAAAACGTGAAGAATCCTTGGGGTCAGAAGCAATGCGCGAACTAGAGCGCAAGGTTCTACTTTCAGTTCTTGATCGTAAATGGCGTGAACATCTTTACGAAATGGACTACTTGCAAGAAGGAATTGGTTTGCGAGCAATGGCACAGCGTGACCCACTAGTTGAGTATCAGCGTGAAGGTTTCGATTTATTCTCTGCGATGATGGATGCAATCAAGGAAGAAATTGCGGGATTCCTTTTCAATATTGAAGTCACGGTTGAAACTTCAAGTAATGAAGTAACTGGCGCAGGCCTTGAAGCCAAGGCGCTACCGACTACTGGTTTGCAGTACACGGCGGCTGATGAAAACGGGGTAAGTGTTACTAGTGAAGTTTCACGTAATGCTCCGTGCCCATGTGGTTCAGGTAAAAAATTCAAACGTTGCCACGGCGGTTCTTAAAGCAAGGTAAGAGCTGTACACAGCCAACGCATATCAATGCCCTCGAATCGAATTAGCATTGAGCGAAGTCGGTCTTGATATCGAACGGTGACTGTTGCTTCGCATATTCCATCGAGTGGTTCCTGGATATGAATTTTTCGTATGTGACCTATTTCTTTTTGAGACCCAGATTTTCTGACTAATTCTGAAAAGATTGTATGGTGACATAGAGCTTGGATTTGTCTAGGTGATCTACGCCCAGCCCAAATTTCAACAACTGAATGCGCAAAACGTTCCGTCCATTGATGTAGTTCAGGTAAATCAAGAGCCGAGGTAGGTTCTGGCGCAAAATCAGGATCAAACTCGTCATCAAAGCGTGAAGGAATTAGATAGAGCTTGGGGCGAGTAGATTGCAGCGCAGCAGGAACTATTGTGAAAATCTCTAATAGTGGATGTTTCCAGTCCTGATTGTCAGGACTATCCAAGGCTTCAATCCTAAAACTGCGTAGTGATATGTCATCGCTTATTACCCGGTTGGTTGTCATAGCGCAAGATTTCTACCTATGGTTCTCGCGCAAATCCACTTAACGGCCATATATGACTCATCAAAAAGGATGAGTGTGGATAAGAAGCCATTTTTTGTCGCCAACTGCTATTAGGTGCATTCATGAAAAGACGAACATCACATGTACAAACACGAATGCCATTGGCTATCGCTTTAATTGCTGCATCATTTCTTTCAGCATTCTTTTTAGCAAGTTTTTCGCACTCAACCTCAAAATATTGGGTCGCAGCTTTTGATTTGCAAAGTGGGCACCAGATATCTAATGGCGACCTAGAGCTAAGAGAATTTGATTTGAGATCGAGCTCACTTAATTACCTTTCAGAGGAGCTTGATCCAGTTGGGCAAGTTCTGATTCAAAATGTATTTTCAGGTGAAATTATGAGTACCGAAAAGGTAAGTTCTACGGCAGTTAAAGTAGCTAGCAGCGCTGTACCTCTAAGCATTCGCTCAGTCGATTTAGCAGCTGGAATTGCGATAGGGGATCTCGTAGATATCTATTGGGTTATTGATACTCAAAACGGAGAATTTGCACAAGAACCAATCTTGATTCTTGGAAATGTTCTAGTCATGAGCGCCGATGGCAAAAGTGCAAACTTTGGAACAGATGCTGCAATCACAGTCTCAGTTGGTCAAACTCAAGTCTTGCGTTTACTTGCGGCAACAACTGCTGGGCGTTTGGTGGTGATTAGATCTAATGTCTAATCAAGAACTTCCCGTTGTAATCACGGCAATCGCTGATGCCCAGTTTGAGAGCTTTGTTTCCGGCACTCTGTTTGCTCAAGGATGGAGTGTAATTTTTCGAGCAATAGATACCGAGGCTCTTGAAAACTATTGTTTGGTTAATCCGCAATCTGCTGCCAGTTCTTTGCTCATATATGCTCCAGATCTTCCCGGAATTTCACACGAGGCGATTAGGAATCTGACTCTCCAGGTAAAACAGGTTGTTGGTTTTTCTCGTGAACCAAACTCTTCCTTTGAAAACTTGCACTCAGTTCCGGCAACTGCCACAGACTTAGTCAGCATAGTTAGAGGCTTCGTTCGCGCACCAATGCTTCGTCAGTTGAGTCAGGTTAATAGACAGAACCGCAAGGCTCATGTAATCGCAGTTGGTTCTGCTGGAAGTGATACTGGATGCAGCACCATTGCGCTCAATTTAGCGATGGAATTAAGCGTGCTTGAGAAATCCACTCTTCTCATTGATGCCAACTTTCGTGCACCGTCTATCGCAGCCTTAATTGCAATTCGTAATGTTCAATCAGATTCTGGTTGGCGCACGATCGCACCTAAATTAGCAATCGCCGAAATAACTCAAGAAGAAGCTGGCTCGGTTGATCAGTTTATGGAAAGCGCCACGCAGCAATTCGACAATATAGTTATAGACCTTGGCTCAATTTCAGGTTTATCCAACCGACTTACTGATCGGCGCTGGACATCAACTATGACTACATGGAGCTGCGATCAAGGAGATGAACTCATGGTGATTGCACGCCCGGATCTTCTTGGGATCCATCGTTTAGAGCAGGTCTGCACTTTGCTAGAAAAAACTTCAATTAGATCGCAGATAAGTTTTACTTTGAATATGCGCTCACAAGGCAAAAAAGGCGAAGATGAAGAAGGGCGTTTTTTGGCAGCAACCACTCGGTTGCGTCCATTGTCTGTCCGCGTAATTGCCCGTGATCTGCGTGCTGCAACCGCTGCTCTTGAGCAAAAATGCACGCTTATTGAAGTCAATATGCGCTCTTCCCTGCGTAAATCAATCGCTGCAATCGCCAGTGAGATCAAGCGATAATTTCTAATACTATTAAGGCATGCGAGCCTATCTGCCAATATCTTATGATGAACTCGCAACCTTTCTTAATTCTGGCAATAAAAACCTTGAATCAATTCTTGCGCCAACTCCATTTTATGTTGGTGAAAATGATGATCTCGATGAAGAAGAGATCGAATACCTATTGTCTCTAGAAGCTGCGCAAGATGCCTTAGAACTTCGGGGATCAAATAAGGCGCCAGGGATTGTTTTAGCTATTGAATTAGAAGCGACCCAAGTTAACCAAGTAAATGAAAAATCAGTGACCTTAAACTCAGATGTGACATGGGATCAAGTTCAATGTGCGTTGCTGCTATTTCCTGATGATGAAGAGCTGATTTGGTTTGCAACCCAAGAGATTGCCTTAAATCTGGGGGAGTGGAAGTAACGTGCCCCAGTTTGAAAACCTGATTCATGGACGTAGCTCGATAACTATTGATCAAGCCCACAAATTACGTGAACTAATAGCTGATTGGCAGTTGCTATCTGATCTTTCATTCGCCGACCTAATTCTATGGGTACCTATTCGCAAAGATATGAAAATGTGGCCAACTGGTCATGTAGCAGTCGCACATATTCGGCCAACTACTGCAGCTACAGTTTTTACGAATGATGTTATTGGCGATGAAGTTATGTGGGGCAGCAGAACTCGAATTGATAGTGCCTTATCTAGTGGTGAAATAGTTATAGATTCTGAAGCCGAGCAATTCGGTGATTTAATGATCAAGGAAGAAGCAACACCGGTTGTCTTTGATGACCAGGTGATCGCTGTTATTACTCGACATCGCAACGCAGAATTAATGCGCTCACCAAGTAAGTTGGAGTTAAATTACCGCCAAATTGCCCACTGTCTATACCGAATGGTGGCGCAAGGAACTTTTCCTTATAGCGACGCAGGATCTTTATTCGAACCTGTTCCACGCGTAGGTGATGGACTTATCCGACTTGATGTTAATGGTGTTATTTCATACGCCAGTCCCAATGCCAGATCCGCATTTAGTCGCATGGGCTGGAAAAAAGAGATTGAAAATTATAATTTAGGCGAAGTTGCCGAAGAAGTTGCCAGAATTTCTCTAAACCCTCACGAAGAAGGAATCCGTACTCGACTCAATGGAAAAGTATTGCGCCGAGTTGAAATTGATAATCAGGGCGCAACTATTGATTTATTAGTACTGCCATTGCTCCAAGATGAAGATCGCATTGGAGCAATTGTTTTACTTCAAAATGTTACAGAACTGAGAAGGCGCGACCGAGACTTAGTTACAAAAGATGCAACTATTCGCGAAATTCATCACCGTGTTAAGAACAACCTACAGACTGTTTCGGCGTTACTTCGAATGCAAGCACGCAGAATTGAAGATCCAAGTGCAGCTTCTGCCCTCAATGAAGCGGTTCGACGAATTGCATCAATCGCCCTTGTACACGAAACTCTATCTAGCAGCAGTGAAAATACAGTCGCCTTTGATGAAGTACTGACCAGCTTGATTACCCACGCACTTGAATTGAGTCCACGTATGGGTGAGCTTCGGATCGAACGAAAGGGTGAACTAGGCTCCCTCGAATCCCGTCTTGCAACACCATTATCTTTAGTCGTTACCGAACTGATGCATAATGCCTTAGAGCATGGTTTAGCAGAGCAAGGTTCAGTACTTTCAATTGAACTCTCGCGCTATAGCAATGAGTGCGTAATTAATATTGTTGATGACGGAATCGGTCTGCCCAAAGATTTTGATTTAGCAACATCGTCTAATCTTGGATTGCAGATTGTTAGAACTCTTACAGAAAATGAGCTTAAAGGTGTTTTGAAGTTACAATCAACAGATGCTGGAACACAAGCTAACTTGAGATTCCCACTTTAGAATTGGTTTTGCTGCTCCAAAAGGCGCGCACGATTACGTGCTGCGCGACGTTTAAGTGCACGACGCTCATCTTCTGAAAGTCCGCCCCACACACCAGCATCTTGACCGCTCTCTAAGGCCCACGCAAGACATGGTTCTTTCACAATGCAGCGGTTACAAACTTTTTTCGCTTCTTCAATTTGTGTTAATGCTGGCCCTGTATTTCCAACTGGAAAGAAGAGTTCTGGATCTTCATCGCGGCAGGCAGATTGATGTCGCCAATCCATGGGGAACCTCCTTTATAGAAAGATTTGGGCAAACCCAAACCACTGTAATTCTGAACGTGGTAATACGCACTTCGATGTTGCGCAAGAAGTTAATTCTCCCTTGTCAGGCATTGATAAACAAGGATGAATCGAAAAAGATTGAGAAAATTAAGGTGATATTCGTCGCGCGGGGTGCCCCCGACAGGATTCGAACCTGTGCACCCGCCTCCGGAGGGCGGTGCTCTATCCCCTGAGCTACGGGGGCTCGTGAGATGAGTAGGTTATCAGCGGGTGCGCTTCTGGCGTGTTACTGCCAGAATTATGCGCATGAGTTCAATCGCATATTTTGCAACAGGATGTTTTTGGGGCGCCGAACGCCGTTTGTGGCAGATCGATGGAGTTCTAGAAACTTCAGTTGGTTACATGGGTGGAACACGAGCTAATCCATCGTATGAACAAGTATGCACTGGGGTTACAGGCCATGCAGAAATGGTCAAAGTTGTTTTTGATGAGAGCAAAGTTAGTTATCAGAGATTGTTGGAAGAGTTTTGGACAATGCATGATCCAACCTCACTCAATCAACAGGGTGGAGATATTGGCACTCAATATCGAAGTTCAATTTACACCTCTACTCCAGAGCAGTATGTAACTGCGCAACATTCACGCGATGTTTATCAAGGTGTGCTCACAAGTGCAGGATTAGATCAGATTGTTACAGAAATCAAAAGCGCGGATGGAGTCGAGTATTACTTGGCCGAGGAGTACCACCAGAGATATTTAGAAAAAAACCCCAACGGTTATGACTGTCACTCAAGTACAGGCGTTGCCTATCCCAGTCAAGGTTTATCTGTATGAGCGAAAAAGAGTATCCAGTAGCAATTAATGAAGCGGAACTCAAAGCTAAGTTAGATCCACTTTCATATGATGTGTTGCGTAATGCCGCAACTGAACGACCATTTACTGGGGAATATACCGACACGGATAAAATCGGCGTTTACAAATGCAAAGCGTGCAGCGCAGAACTTTTTAGAAGTGAGACAAAGTTTCATTCTGGTTGTGGTTGGCCATCTTTCTATGCACCAACAGCTGATGATGCAGTTGAGTTAATTGAGGACCGATCATTGTTTCCTCGTGTGCGTACCGAAGTTCGCTGCGCAGCATGTGGTTCTCACCTCGGACATATTTTTAAAGGTGAAGGTTACGATGTTCCAACTGATGAGCGCTGGTGTATTAACTCTGTCTCACTCATCCTTGAGGATAATTAGTAATCCAACCCACGGCTTTCATGAACGGCTTGATAGCAGTACCAAGCAACAACACTTCGGTATGGATGTAATTTTTCACCTTTGCTATCTAAAGCTTTTGCCAGTGTTTCTTCTTTGTTTTTGTGGACAATATCCCAGCCACGGCGAACCGCTAAATCTCCAGTAGGCCAGACATCAAGGCGACCTAATTGAAACATCATAAACATTTCAACGGTCCATCTGCCTATGCCCCAGAGCGAAGTTAATTTTTCATAAATCTCTTGGTCGTCATGAATTTCATCAATCGAATCGATGGGAATTGTTTTATCAACTACTGCCATAGATAAGCCCTTAATTGTGCGGGCCTTCGCCCCAGATACGCCGATTTCACGAAGTGCGAGATCATCGAGTTTGATTAACTTTTTAGCGTTAATAGTTCCCTTGCATAGATCAACGAGTCGGCCATGAATCGTCTCGGCAGCTTTAGTTGCCAGCTGCTGAGAAATGACCGAACTTACTAACGATTCAAAATGAGATTCTGTTGGCTCGCTGCGACCAAGTGTGCAGAGCGGGCGACGCTCAATAAGTGGTGCAAATTTGCGATCCATCTGGGCTACTTCTGCGACGATGCGCCGCATCTTTTGCGCAGAATGAACCGCCATTTATTTAGAGTGAGAAAGTTGGATATTCATCTGTAATCATAAGAAGCGCATATCCAACAACGCGGTTCCAGAAAGCAATAGTTCCTACAACGCCTTGCGCACACCACTCAGGATAATTACCTGTAAGGACAACGCTTACCCAAGCAAAAATCGTTAAGAAGAATGCGTAAATACCATAAACAAGACCAACGATGTATAAAGGTATTGCTAACAACCACTTCACCAATGGCAAATAACGATTGAGAGCTTTTGGATCCACTTCAGGGAAAGTGACACTGACGACATCATTTTCTTCGAGTGAAGGATATTCATCGGTTAGTAAAAGGATGTATGCATCTACGCGAGTGGATAGCGATAAGAAGGCTTCATTAAATGCCAATAAATACGATGGATATGCCTGGCGAAAAACGATAGACAAAGCAACTGGCAAGACGAAAAATCCTGCAGCCCAAACGGTGTTAGTGGTATCAAATTGTTGTGGCGCAAAAGCAGCTACAAAGATGGCCATAGGTACGACAAGAATAATTCGAAATAATGCAGTCACGCGATTTCGTTCAGTGAGAGTGACATCGACCTGTGTTTCAATTTGATTGCTCATGGAAGCCAATTTACCCTTTTTTCCCCTAGCTTTTGCAAGTTGCAGTGGGAGCAGCGCTGGAGACTGCTGAGCCCCGGACCTATTTCAATAACTCAACGGCGCAGGGTAATCTTGCCGCTATGTCTGATCACAACGTTGTTGCGCCATCATTGAGCGAACTTCTCACCCATAGCTCTGAAAAGTGGCGGGGTTTTCCAGCAGATGTTTTACCGCTGCCAGTTATGGAAATGGACTTTCCAATTGCACAACCTATTCGCGACGTATTAATTGACATGGTTACTCAATCCGACCTTGGATATTTAGGGCCAGTTCCTGAGTTAGCTGATGGCTTCGCAGCATTTTGCGCCAAGCGTTGGAATTGGGAAGTAGACAAGTCACAGGTCAGAATTGCTGCAGATGTTGGAGTTGGCTGCGTTGAAGTATTGAGAGTTTTCACACAGCCTGGGGATCGCATACTTATCAATTCACCAGTTTATCAAAACTTCTTTAACTGGATCAATGAAGTCAGATTAGAAAGAATAGATATTCCTTTTGTTAACACGGGTTCAGATAGTGATGTGAATCCCTGGACATTAGATTTAGATGAAGTTGAAAAAACGTATGCATCAGGTATCAAAGTCCATCTCTTGTGTTCTCCGCATAATCCATTGGGTCGAATCTATTCTCGTGCAGAGCTAACTCGAATCGCAGATATGGCCAAGAAGTACGGCGTCATCGTAATCAGTGATGAGATTCATTCACCATTAACCTTTAAATCACATGAATTTGTTCCATTCTTGACTGTCAGTGAAGCTGCGCGAGAAGTTGGCATTACCGTAACTTCTGCCTCTAAGGGCTGGAACATTGCTGGGCTTAAATCAGCTTTAATTGTTTCGCAAAATGAGTCCATCGATGAAGTTCTAAAATTGATGCCACCAGCGGTTAAATTTCGATCTTCAATCCTTGGTGCATTTGCATCTGCAGCAGCATTTAAAGATGGTGAAGTCTGGCTCGATTCAGTTCTTGATACATTAGAAAAGAATTCCATCATGGTGCGAGATTTACTCAGCGCCAAATTACCTTCAGTTAAGACACATTTGCCACAGTCCAGTTATGTTGCTTGGTTGGATCTAACCTCACTTAATTTAGGTGAGAACCCTGCTCAAACTTTATTAGAACGCGGCAAGGTAGCCTTTAATGCTGGATATATGTACGGAGCGCAAAGCACACAGTTTGTCCGTTTAAATTACGCGACTAGTCCAACAATTCTGACTGAGGCAATAGATCGAATTGTGAAATCTTTGTAGTGATTCATTACGATGTTGCAATTATTGGAGGAGGCCATAACGGTCTTGTTGCAGCGAGTTATCTTGCAAAAGCTGGCAAATCGGTAGTCATCCTTGAAGCCAATGCAGAGGTAGGTGGTGCAACAACGAGTGTGAGAGCATTTCCCGAATACGATGCCATGCTTTCTCGCTATTCCTATTTGATTTCGCTGCTACCAGATCAAATCGTGAGTGATCTTGGTTTGAATTTCGAACGTATTTCACGGACGGTTTCTAGTTATACGCCTTACTCTCGTAACGGTGAAGATTGTGGTCTGTATGTAGCGCGCAAGTGGGATAAAGAAACAGAAGATTCTTTTAACGAGTTAGATCCATCCGGTAGTGAGTGGGCAGCTTGGCAGGATTTCTATAATGAAATTGCTGAGTTTGCGATCAAAATTGCCCCATCAATGCTGCAACCTTTGAAGTCACGAAGTCAGTTAAAGGCAGAGATTAATATGCCAAAGGTTTGGGATTACTTAATGGAGCGCCCCATCGGTGAGGAAATCGAAGCACGTTTTAAGGATGATGTAGTCCGTGGTGTTATTTTGACTGATGCACTCATTGGAACTTTCGCTTCAGCTTTCCAGATGCAAGCAAATATCTGCTTTCTTTACCACTTGATTGGAAATGGAACCGGCGAATGGAAAGTTCCACGTGGCGGAATGGGCGCACTGGTCAAAGAGCTTGTACGTGTTGCAACTGCAGTGGGAGTCCATATCAAAGTTAATTCACGCGTTAATTCAGTTAAAACTTCCTCGAGCCAGGCAACACTCACTCTTGAAAATGGCACAGAGATAACCTCTAGCTATGTGTTGAGCAACGCCGCTCCACAAGTTCTAGCAAAACTGCGCGGAACAAATCCGCCTGTGAGTCTTGAAGGCTCACAGATGAAGATAAATATTTTATTGAAGTCCTTGCCTCAATTGAAATCTGGAATAGATCCACGTTTGGCTTTTGCAGGAACATTTCACGCCCATGAATCTTTTGCAGAGTGTGAATCAAGTTATATGGATGCTCAGGTTGGCAATGTGCCAGAGAAGCTTCCGATAGAAATGTACTGTCATACCCTTACCGATCCTTCGATTCTTAGCGCCGAACTGCAGGCGCAGGGTTATCAAACTCTGACACTCTTTGGATTACACACTCCAGCAGCGATTTTCGATGCTGACAACGAAAGCACTAAAGCTGTGGCACTTAAAGCAGCTTTGGCTTCACTGAATCAATATCTAGTTGAGCCAATTGAAAACGTAATTGCTGCCATTGAAGTAAAATCACCGTTAGATATTGAAGGTGAAGTTGGCCTGCCCCGTGGCAATATCTTCCACAAGGATTTAAGTTTTCCTTTTCGCGAAGATAACCAAGAAATACGTTGGGGAGTAGAAACCGATGATCCCCGCATCTTTATCTGCGGTGCAGGAGCAATTCGCGGTGGCGGTGTAAGCGGTATTCCTGGTCACAACGCTGCGATGGCAGTGCTTGAAGCTTGGGGCATAGGATGCGCGCATGAGCAAAAAGTTTGAAACAAGAGCTATCACCGCTGGTCGCCCACCGGTTGAACCCGATGCTCCACTCAACCCATCTATTGATTTAACTTCGACATTTCATTCAGGTGGACCAATTGGTTATGGGCGCTACGGCAACCAAACATGGACTGCACTAGAGGAAGCAATAAGTGCGTTAGAAGGTGGGCAAACTCTTGCTTTCTCATCAGGGATGGCAGCAGTCAGCGCAGTCTTTTCAATTCTTCCTATCGGTGCACCGATAGTTGCATCAAATCAAGGTTATAGCGGTGTGATGAGTTTGCTTAATTCTTTTCATGCTAGCGGTCGCTTAGAAGTCAGATTTGTAGATGTAGTAAATACTCAAGAAGTTATTGAAGCAATGAAAGGGGCAGCATTAGTGTGGCTCGAATCGCCAACTAACCCATGTCTAGATGTTGCTGACCTTCCTACTCTTATTTCAGCTGCCAAGAAATTAGGTATTGGAGTAGCCGTCGATAACACTTTTGCAACTCCACTAGTTCAAAATCCATTAGCTATGGGCGCAGACATCGTTATGCACTCAGTAACTAAGTTCCTATCTGGTCACAGTGATGTGCTTATGGGATCCCTTTCAACTAATGATGCAGCTTTATTAAAGCGCCTACAGGATTCCCGAAGTTTTAACGGCTCAATCCCAGGTCCATTTGAAGCCTGGCTAGCACTTCGCGGTTTGCGAACATTCCCTTTGCGATTTAATAAGTCGCAAGAGAATGCAAAAGAATTAGTTATCAGATTGCAGGCCCATCCCAGAATTACGCGAGTTCGCTATCCCGGCTTTGGGGCAATTATTTCCTTCGAAGTAGATGGAACACCAGAACAAACCCAACATGTATGTGACTCTTCAAACTTGATTGCGCATGCAACTAGCCTGGGTGGGGTTGAATCACTGTGGGAGCGCAGACGCCGCTGGCCAATTGAAAGCCCTTCAGTTCCAGAGCAGTTGATCCGCTTATCGGTTGGCTGTGAGCATGTTGATGATATTTGGGACGACATCAGTAAGGCATTAGCTTCTATCTAAAGCGGGAACGGATAATAGAGAGTATTTTTATCTCATGGTCAAAGCCTTTCGCCGAATAATTGCAGCAGTCACTGTTGCGGTTTTAGCATTCCGTGCCGTGGGCTCATTCCTGTCTTGGATCGAGCATCAAGAAGATTCAACTGCCGAGACATGGATTGATGAAGATGAATTCGAAGATGTCTGATTCAACATATATTGCAGGAACGTGCAACATCGGGCAAAAGGAAATTCGCCGTAGGCAATTTGTTGCAGGTGTTGGATTATTTTTTTCAGCTATTTCTTTGCTAACAATGATTTCAACGAGCGCTCCACGAGGTGCACGGCTTGGAATTTTTATTCCTCTCATGGTTGCAGCTGTGGGTTATGTTCAATCGCGCAGTAAATTCTGTCTTGCCTATGGATTTGCTGGAACTTTTAATTTTGGCAAGCTAGGTGATTTGTCTCGCGTCAGTGATGCGTCAGACAAAGCAGCAGATCGTGCAACTGCGCTTAAAATTCTAGGAAAATCTTTTATGTTGGCATTGATAGCGACTGTGGTGGTTATAGCGCTACCCTTCTAAGTATGAAGATCCTTATTCATACTCGTAATTGCGAACTTGCCGCAGACTTTAAAGATATCGCGAATGACAAACTAATTACTATGGAGCGCTTTGGCGTTGATATAGATCGAGTAGAAGTTGAAGTAATTCATGAAGTAAATCCCAAATTGGGCAAACATTCGCATAGGGTTATTTTGACCTCTCATGGATCTGGACCGTTAATTCGTGCAGAGGCCTCTGAATTTAACGATGTTGCAGCTTTTGATGTTGCAATGAAAACCTTTGAAATACAGATACGAAAAATTCATGAAAAGAGTAAAGAGCACAACCGGGAAACGTTGCGGAATAAAAAATAATTTAAATAATTTCACTGCCATCATTACGGGTAGCGGTCAGGCTAGCTACTGTCGTGATGGCTAAGCTTGCAATAATTACGCCCAGACTAACTTCCAAACTGACTTCTGGAATATGGACTCCAGCAAGTTCATCAATCCCAATTCCGTGAAAGGCTTCCATAATCATTTTCACTCCGATGAAGCCCAAGATAAATGAAAGACCTTTTGAGAGATAGACAAGGCGGGCAAGAAGTCCTTCAAGCAAAAAATAGAGTTGACGTAATCCCATTAAGGCAAAGACATTTGCCGTTGTAACAATGTAAGGATCCTTCGTCAAACCAAAAATAGCTGGGATTGAATCTAGAGAAAAGACTAAGTTAGTTAAACCCAGGGCAACTAGGGCGATGGCAAAGGTACTAAATCCACGTTTTTTTAGCAGGGCAATAACTTTGCCTTCTTTCCACTCATCATCTTCGCTTTCCTTGGCCAACTGCCAAGCGGTATAAATGAGGAAAATTCCGAATAGGAAGAAAACACTTGCAAAGCGTGAGATGAGTGCGGCGCCGAGCGGAATAAGAAGTCCACGAATAGCGATAGTGAGCATGATTCCAAGAAGTAGCACTAACTGTTGCATCTCTTTTTGTACTTTTAAGCTGGCCAGAATAATAATAAACACGAAGATGTTATCGACCGATAATGCATATTCTGTAAGCCATCCTGCAAAGAACTCTTTTTGGCCTTGCTCGCTAGCCCAGTGGGGCAGGAGCGCTCCGAATGCAATTGCAGTTCCGATATAGAAAACTGTCCAAAATGATGATTCAAACATGGAGGTTGCTTTATTGCGACGGATAACGGCGATTCCTAGGTCAAATAAAATGATCCCTGCTAGAACTCCAATTGTGATGATCCAGGTCGACGTAGATTCCATGCCGTTATTCTGCCAGTTAGTGGATGAACCTCGCACCGGACGTAGAACGAAAGGACGAGCATGTTGAGCGCACTTTTAGAACGAATTAACTCTTTAATCTAGATTCGACTTCTCTCATCAGTTTGTGCATATCTTTCGATAGCTGATGCAGTTCAGCAAGTTCGCTGTGGGCAATGCCCCGCGCCTCTTTTGCTAATTCAAATTCGGCAAGGGAGGCAGCATGTGTCTCGTTGATAGTTTCTTCAACGCTCTGAGATTGAACCTTTTGCCCAACCATGATGATAGAGAGCAAAACTAGCTGCAGAAAAGTTTGAGCAACCCAGGAAACGATAACAATTGAATCACCAGAGCTAATTGCCTTTGGCAGAGAAATGAGTGCGATTGCTGCGAATAAATATGCGCACCACATAGTTGCAACACCATCAGTAATTTTACCAGCTAGCCATAAATTGAATTTCTTCATGGCCTAACGATAGTCAATTCTTAGATTTACGAGTTGAGGTTGGCGATGGTTTTTGAGATTTCATTTTGTTCGTAGGCGCTACTTCGCCTTGCTTAACCGGTTTTACCGGTGGCGTTGGCAAGATTCCAAGAGCAGCAATTGCCGCATCCCGCGCATCACTTGCTGAGGCAATCGCGGTTTTCTGTTTGACAATCACATCAGTTTTTTCCGAAGCCGTGATTGCCAACCTCATTGACATGCGTGCTTCACGATTAGCAGATTCGACTGCGACTATAAATGTGCGGTTTATCTGAGTACGTACTTCATCGCGATTTTTAATCAATACTCGATATTTATCCATTGCCAACTTGTACTGGTTCATCAAAATTTTAATCTCTGGGGTAGAACTAGGAGAGGGTGACGCATCTGCAACGGCAAAATTTGCTGAGGAGAAGACCAGCACCCATGCCATCAGCAAAACTCCAAGCCCTTTTTGTTTCATGCGCAAATCATGCAGCTTTCAGTTGTGATTTTTCTGTGAAATGACTCTACTTCAAGGATATTTATTGGATTTAGGCACACATCATGCAAGAGTGAACCTATGGCCGAGATAATTATGATTGTTGATGATGAGCCAGGCGTTCGGGCCCTGTTAAATGACACCTTGCGAATTGCTGGCTTTGAAACTCTGGAAGCAACCGACGGGATGTCAGCACTAACGCTATTGCGCACTCATAAGCCAGATCTATTAGTCATTGATATCAATATGCCACTCATGGATGGATTTGAACTAGTAGAACGTTTGCGTAGTACTAATGATTTTACGCCCGTATTGATGCTTACTGCTCGAGAGGATAAAGCAGACATTACCCGCGGCTTGAAAATAGGTGCCGACGACTATGTCGTAAAACCTTTTGGAATTGAAGAATTGGTATTAAGAATTAAAGCAATTTTACGTCGCTCCACAAAAAATAGTGATATTCCGACATTACTTTCCTGCGGTCCTATTTCAATTGATGATAATCAACATCTTGTTACATTTAATGGTGAAGAAGTTGATTTGTCACCTACTGAATATCGTTTGTTACAAATTCTTATTGAGAAAAAGGGGCGCGTTTTGAGTAAAAACCTCCTTTTGGATGAAGTCTGGGGGATAACTTTTGAATCTGAGAGCACGGTAGTTGACACCTATATCTCTTATTTGCGAAAGAAACTTCACCGAGATGGATTTGAGGGGATTAAAACTGTTCGCGGAGTTGGATTCCAAATTCAGGAGCCAAAGTAAGTTTCATGAAGAATAGGACACGGCAATTAGTCACGACCGGGCTCGTAACATCCACCCTTTCCATTCTTATTGGAGGTTTTGCTGTCTGGGGATCACACCAAAGTGAAATCTCCATGGTGGATAAACGCCTTGATCGAGTAGAGAACGATATTCGCACCAACCCATTAGACGCAGTAAGTATTGCTTTATTGAGCATTGAACAAAATAATTTTGACTTTACATTGGCTTTCTCTACCCCAAATGGTGAAGTCACTATCTTGCGTGAATCATCAGGGACGTTATTAGAGGGTGAAGATTTACGAGTTCGCCATATCGCAATTCCAGAAGGTGATGAATTAATTCTGGCAAGTTCTATCGTTGACATAAATCGTGCACTCAATAGAAACCTCTGGAAACTACTGATTTTCATTATTTTTGCAAATATTTTCGCCTCTATAGTTTATTCATTACTTTCTCGTTCCAACGCCTTGGCACAAGAGCGTGCTCAAAGGCAGAAAATGCAAGAGTTTTTGGGCGATGCTGCCCATGAACTTCGAACACCAATGACGGTCGTGAAAGGATATGCAGAATTACTTAAAGGCAAACAGCTAGATCCAGAACGTGAAAGCGCTGCCTTTGATCGACTTAATAGTGAGTTAAAACGAATGGATTTTTTGATTGGCGATCTATTGATGTTGGCCCAATTGGGTGAAGAAGGCAACATAGATTTTGAAGAGATAGATATAGCAGAGTTAATGCGCGAAAATGTTTTGGATTTTCAAGAGATATCTCCAACCCATCCTGTTACGTCACACATTGATGAAAGTGCGGTATTAGTGGGGTCACAAAAATACTTACAGCGCTTTATTCAAAATGCCCTGACAAATATCCGATTACACACGCCACCAAGTTCATCGGTAAGGGTCACCGTAAGAGCTGAAAAGCAGATTGTGATTGTGATTGAAGATAGCGGTCCGGGATTACCTACGGCCTCATACGGTGAGAAAATCCGCGGGCTCAAGCGATTTGATCGATCTCGTTCTCGGGATACAGGAGGCACAGGTCTTGGGATGAGCATCATGAATGCTGTCATTGAAAGACATAAAGGCGTATTTACTCTGCGCAAAAGCGAACTCGGCGGTTTGGCAATTGAAGTTCAACTGCCTCGCGCTTAGACTTACTAGGTGAAAACACTTTCCTTTGTTCTGTTAATTGTCATTGCGGTAAGCCTGCTTTATTGCATCCGATTACTGCGTGGTTTGCATCAGAAAGTTAGCGCTAGATCTGAACGAACAACTCGTGAGATTGCAGCCTCAACGAAAGAGATCAAAGCGCAGGTGTGGCAGTCCTATCGCCAAAGTGAAGCGATGCAGCAATTGATGACGCTATTGAAATTTACTTCTCCCATTCCTCCAACACGCAGCTGGGCAGCATCACCGGATTTACTGCTGACTTTGGCCCAGCTAGTACGCACGCACAATCCAAAATTAGTTGTTGAACTAGGCTCTGGAGTTTCAACATTAGTAGTAGCAAAAGCTGGAGCAAAAAAGATAATTAGCATTGATCACTCTGCCGAATTTGCCGAAAAAACTCGCGAGATGCTTAAAGAGCATAAAGTTCGCGGTGTTGAAGTCCGTGTCGCAAAACTTAAGGCTCACAAATCAGGCTCTGATTGGTATGACACTGCAATGCTAAAAGACTTAAAGCGAATTGATTTACTCATAGTTGATGGCCCTCCGGGCTCTAAAAATCCGCAGGCACGTATGCCTGCTTGTGCTGAGTTAATTGCAAAACTTTCACCAAATGCAGTCATTGTCGTAGATGATGTAAATCGAGAAGGCGAACGGCAATTGGCCGAAAACTTTGCTAAAGCGCTTCCGAGCCATGTCTTAACTATCTATCCCCACGAAAAGGGCACAGCGGTAATTTCGCCTAAATAAGATGCCTCTTTCACTCGAGCAAGCGTTAGAAGAAGCCTGCATGCTAATCGCTGATACCAGCACGTTAGTTCGGGTTGTTTTATCTGGGCGCAGACGCAACATGCAAACCCAGCATGAGCGAATCGATATCCGTCCTGTAGAAATTAAAGGCTCAATTCTTTTGCAACTTACTCATAGTGATGGACGTGCTACGACAACAAAAAATATCAATGCAGAAACTAAAACAATACTGGAACTTCTTACTAGCGGCTATGCAAATATCACTGTGGATAGCTTGGATGGATCTATGAGTGTTCGTGTAACAAAGAGTGGTGATGCCCAAGTCCACTATGAAAAGAAAACGCTGGTTCAAGATTTCGCTCACGATAAAAAGAAGGAAAGATTGTTAGATCCTTCCGACCCATTTCTTCTTGAAGTTGGTATCACCGATCATAAAGGTCAGATTAAGCCCTCTAAAAACGATAAATATAAGCAAGTGGAAGAGTTCTTACGGTTGTTGGCTCCAACACTTAATTCAGCAATAGAAGCTGGGCAGATAGAAAAGCCAACTAAGGAAAAACCTCTTTCTATCGTAGACCTTGGATGCGGCCATGCTTATTTAACTTTTGCAGCCCACCAGTATCTTCGCAGTGTTGGCATGAATGTTCATGTAACTGGAATTGATATTCGCCCAGCATCACGTGATCGAAATAATGCAATCGCAACTTCGCTTGGAATCTCACAAACAATCACATTTAAAGCTGAAGAAATTGCTACGACAACGGCGCAGCAAGCCGATATTGCTATTGCATTGCATGCATGCGATACCGCAACCGATGACGCGATTGCCTGGGCAGTAAATGGCGGAGCCAAACTTTTATTGATTGCTCCATGTTGCCACCACGATATTCAAAAGCAGATGGATCAAATCCCAGAACCATGGGGCGCATTAACTAAGTTCGGCGTTATGAAAGAACGGATGGGTGATTTGCTCACTGATGCATTGCGCGCACAGATTTTGCGCATAGTTGGATATCGCGTCGAAGTAATTGAATTTATTGGGGGAGAACACACACCTCGAAACATCATGATTCGTGCGGTGAAGACCGGAGCACAACCAGATGCGATAGATATCGATAGATATCGTGAAATCACCTCACAATGGGGCATCGTTCCTGCCCTGTCAAAGAAAATTCCCACCTTCACTATCGGTTAGACTTCACACATGTCTAAGGTCCTTGCATCTCTGCCAGTTGGAGAAAAAGTCGGTATCGCCTTTTCAGGTGGTCTCGATACTTCTGTAGCTGTTGCATGGATGCGCGAAAAGGGTGCGATTCCATGTACCTATACCGCAGATCTTGGCCAATACGATGAACCTGATATTGACTCAGTTCCAGATCGCGCTAAAGAGTATGGCGCCGAGATTTCACGACTTGTTGATTGCAAAACTGCACTTGTTGAAGAAGGTTTAGCAGCGATTGCATGTGGAGCTTTTCATATTCGATCTGGTGGAAAACAATATTTCAATACAACTCCCCTTGGCCGCGCAGTTACCGGCACAATGCTAGTGCGCGCAATGTATGCAGACTCAGTAAACATCTGGGGCGATGGTTCAACATATAAGGGCAACGACATCGAGCGTTTTTATCGCTATGGCCTTTTAGCTAATCCAAATTTACGTATTTATAAGCCATGGTTAGATGCTGATTTCGTCAATGAACTCGGTGGCCGCAAAGAGATGTCTGAGTACTTAGTTGCTCATGGACTTCCATATCGCGACAGCACCGAAAAGGCTTATTCAACCGATGCCAATATCTTGGGTGCAACTCACGAAGCAAAGTCATTGGAAAATCTAGATACCTCTGTTGAATTAGTTCAACCAATTATGGGAGTTCGCTTCTGGGACCCAGCAGTAAAAATTGATTCTGAAGATGTGAAAATTTCTTTTGTTCAAGGGCGTCCAGTTGCAATCAATGGCAAACCATTTGATGACGTAGTCGCACTGATGAAAGAGGCTAATGCAATTGGTGGTCGTCATGGACTTGGAATGGCAGATCAAATTGAAAACCGTATTATTGAAGCCAAGAGCCGTGGAATTTATGAAGCTCCAGGAATGGCGCTTTTATTTATTGCGTACGAGCGTTTGCTTAGCGCAATCCATAATGAAGACACCATTGCTAACTACCACGCTGAAGGCCGCCGTTTAGGTCGGTTGCTATATGAAGGTCGCTGGTTAGATCCACAATCTTTGATGCTTCGCGAATCTTTGCAACGTTGGGTAGCATCTGCAGTTACTGGCGAAGTTACATTGCGTATGCGCCGCGGTGATGATTATTCAATTATTAACACAACTGGCCCAGCACTAAGTTATGCACCAGAAAAACTATCTATGGAGCGCACAGAAAACGCCGCCTTTGGCCCAGTTGATCGCATTGGTCAACTCACTATGCGCAACCTTGATATTGCAGATACCAGAGCAAAGCTTGAGATGTATCGCGCACAAGGACAACTTGGTGATGGTGAATTCAAATTGATTGGTGAACTCGAATAAAGGATGAAAATGAACTCAAAGGTTAGAAATTTAGCAATCGCAGCAATATTTGCAGTAGCAATTACATCCCTGTCAGCATGTGGAGGAAAAGATAAAGTGTCAGATACAGCATCTCAAGGTTTGCCGGCAGTAACTGCTAATGCAGGTGAAGCACCAATAATTACACCGCCAACTGGTACCGCTCCAACAGCCTTGCAAACACGGGACATCATTGTTGGAACAGGTACAGAAGTTGTTGCAACTTCTACTTTGACCGTTCATTACACATTGATGACGTGGTCAAATGGTGCAATCGTTGAATCATCATGGAATGGTGGGCAGCCAGCAACATTCCCACTTGCAGGTGTGATTGCAGGATGGCAACAGGGTTTGCCTGGTGCAAAAGTTGGTGGACGCCGCTTGCTAGTTATTCCAGCAGATCTTGGTTATGGCCCTAATGGCTCTGGCCCTATCGGCCCAAATGAAACGCTAATTTTCGTCGTAGACATCATCGCTGTTTCATAAATGAAAAAGGTCTTTGCCGAATTTCTGGGCACGGCCCTTTTAGTTGCAGTTGTTGTTGGTTCAGGCATTATGGCCACAAATCTTTCACAGGATATTGGTGTTCAGCTTCTAATTAATACAATTTCAACTGTATTTGGCTTAATGGTTTTGATTCAGATCCTGGCGCCTATCAGCGGTGCCAATTTCAATCCCGTTGTCACTCTGATTGACTTGATTCAAAAACGCACAACGTTAGTAGTTTTCATTCAATATGTTGTGGCGCAAATTGCAGGAGCAATTTCTGGAGCCGCACTAGCAAATGCGATGTTTAGCCAGCCACTCCTTGAAACGGCAACAAAAGTGCGTTCTGGCGGCAATCTTTATATCGGAGAAATTGTTGCCACTGCAGGTTTAATTTTGATTATTAACGTGCTCATTACCCAGGAAAAATTGACCATGATTCCTGTGATTGTTGCGTCATGGATTGGCAGCGCCTACTTTTTTACGAGTTCAACTTCCTTTGCTAACCCGGCCGTCACAATCGGTCGAGCTTTCACTGATTCATTTGCCGGTATAGCTCCAGGAAGTGTCACAAAATTCATTGCTGCTCAAATACTCGGTGCCTTCATTGGCCTAGGCCTAACAAAGGTGCTCACACATGACAAATAAACCAACCGTACTTTTTGTTTGCGTTCACAACGCTGGCCGTTCACAGATGGCAGCAGGTTTTATGAAATCACTTGGCGGGGATAAAGTCGAAGTACTTTCTGCAGGATCTGCGCCAAAGGATTCAATTAACCCAGTCGCAATTGCAGCAATGGCAGAACTTGGTATTGATATTGCTAATAATGTTCCTAAAGTGTTAACACCTGAAGCGGTCCAAGCATCTGATGCAGTGGTAACAATGGGTTGCGGAGATGCGTGCCCGTTTTATCCAGGTAAGCGCTATGAAGATTGGGTTCTAGAGGATCCAGCAGGTCAAGGTATTGAATCTGTGCGAGTTATACGTGATGAGATTAAAGCACGCGTAGAAGCCTTACTCAAGGAACTTCTTAACACTTAATTAACTGCTTAGAGAGTGTCAGCGCTCACTATCCTCATAGGTGAATTTTCTTAACAGTTCTATCGTGACCATAACGAATTCGAGAGCACTCGATTCGAACGAATGGACAATTTAATGACAGGCTGGATTTCAGATTTTATGAATCATCCTGCAACTTATCTCAAATCAGGTTGGCTGCAGATTTCAGTATCAAATTTAATTGTTATTATTTTGATGCTAACAATTTTCGCTCTCGCAGTCTTTGTCCCTTTTCCTAAAGACAAAGAGGATCACAAATGAGTGAAATGTGGACAGCCAAACTTCGTAATAAGTGGCAAAAGAATCTTCCAATTGAAAAACTTCTTCCAGATGATCAACCTGCATATGTTGTTTCCTGGATTTATGTATTTGGTGTTCTCACACTTGCAGCTTTAGCCATGATTATTTTATCTGGAATTATCTTGGCCTTTGAAGGCCCGGCTTGGTATCACATTTCAGATACTGGTCTGTTTGTTAATAGCTTGCACTTTTGGTCAGTGCAAATGTTCTTTGTCTTTATGGTGGTTCACCTATGGGGTAAGTACTGGATGGCTGCATGGCGCGGTAATCGTTTTAGAACATGGGCAACTGGCGCAGTTGCATTCGTTGCATCCATCGCCACAGCTTTTACTGGCTACTTAGTCCAAACAAACTTCGATTCACAGTGGATCTCTTTTGAAGCTAAAGATGGGTTTAATGCAATGGGAATTGGTGCATTTTTTAATGTGACCAATCTTGGGCAGATGTTGCTACTTCACGTGGCATTCCTCCCACTTCTTTTGGGAGTTATTACCGTTATTCACGTACTGATGGTACGTCGTCGTGGGGTTGTCCCACCTATTGATGCCGAACCTTTATTGAGCGGAGTTGAGAGATGACGTTTTCAAAAGAGGCCAAACACGCATTTGATGCTGCCCCTTGGGCCGGAAAAACAAAACGCTATGACATCGTAAAAGAGGGAAGCATTGCCGTTGCATTGGTTGCAATTGCAGCGATAGTTCTTTCACTTGTCATGGGATCTCCTGATGAAAAACCTTTAACCTTTAAAGGGTGGGCAGTTAGTAATGCAGACAACTTCTATGTAACTGCAGTTCAAGAGATTGCTGGGACTAGTGGATCTGCCACATACGGTGGCCCTTACAACAAAGCCTCAGATGGTCTTAACGTGGGACCTTTCTGGCTGCAAAAGTGGGCAGGAGTTACACACCCGATAGATACTGTTAATGAATTTGTCATCGCACCGTTGAGTACCCAAGTAATGTCGACTGAAATTGCCAGTGCTTTGGCAACATGGAAGGCAGCAAGTGATTCACAAAAGCAAACGTGGGCTGCTACATACGATGATGCAATTACTAAGGCTGATGGAAAATTAGCCGATGTTGCCGCGGGTGCATATGGACCTGTTCCAGCGTTAGCACAAGGATTAACCGATATGGCAAAAGGTGGAGCACTTGATGCCGCACTCTTGTCACAAGGTGGGTTCTTTCAAACTGATAACACCAAACAGATTTTATTCTTTGGTGATGGCTCTTATCTAGATGATGCTGGTACTACAGCTAATTTGCAGGGTGGAACATGGGGCATGATGAATGAAACTGGTCGTTATCCAGGACAAGCCTGGTTATGGCTGTATTCATTCTGGTATCAAATTCCGCCATTTAATAATGAAGAATCAAAGCCAATTGGCGCAAATGCTGATGCATACATCATGGTTCTCATGGGTCTTCTCTCATTGGGATTGATCTTGATTCCAGTAATTCCTGGAATTAAATCTCTGCCAATGCGTATTCCGATTCATCGCGGTATCTGGCGCCAGTATTACGACGCAAATGGAATAAAACGCCGTAAGAAGTAGATAAGAACAAAATAAACCCTCCCGATTTTCCCGACGGGAGGGTTTATTTATGCCAGAAGGAATTTAGCTCCTGCAATTAGTAAAACAAAGCCCAGCGCGCGCTTAACCCCAACGGTTGAGAATCTCTTAATTCCAAACCGTGTTCCTATAAATGCACCAAGTAATACTGCTACCAAGAACACTGGAAGCTCAGTTGGCAGCGATGAAGTTGATTGCAGATTCCCCAGTAGTCCAGCCATTGAGTTAAGCAAGATAAAAGCGGCAACAGTGCCACTTGCTTGCTTAACACTGACCCAACCCAACCAAATAATTAAGGGGGATAAGAAGATCCCGCCCCCAGTACCGGTAATTCCTGAAAGTAAACCCACACAGGCGCCGATAAAGACAGCTAATATTTTATTTACTTCGCGGTGTGCTTGATCAGTTTGCAGCGCGTGCACGAGAAAGCGAACTCCAGATAGCAGTAAGAGCACACCAATGATTGGCTTATAAATATGGCTGGGTAGATTGATGTGACCACCAATGTAGGCCGCCGGCACTGATCCAATGCTCAGAAAAAGAAAGAGGGTTTTATTAAAAAAATTACTTTTGATGTAGCGAAAAGATGTATAGGAAGAAACAAAGATGTTGAGAGTCAGCGCCGTTGGTTTAATTACTAATGGAGGAAGATCAAAAAGGGTCATAACCGCTATATATGCCGAAGCACCAGCATGACCCACTGATGTATAAAGAATTGCCCCGGCAAATAAACAACCCGCAATTAAGAGAGTGTGTGCTTCAAACACTACTGAACTGCTTTAGATATCTGCTGACCTAGCCATTTACGGAGATTGTAAGCATCCTCGACCATAAAACCGTGACCAAAGAATCCATGAATCATCCCTGGATACTCTTTCATGATTACTGGGATACCAGCCTTTTCTAGAGCAACTGCGTAGTTTGCGCCGTCATCGCGCAACACATCATGTTCGGCCAAAGCAATGATTGCGGGAGCAACATTATTAAAAGCCGTAGCACGTGCAGGTACTGCATATTTATTACTTAGGTGTGCATCAGGCACATATTGCCCCCAACACCACTGCATACCCACACTGTCTAAACCAAAACCGGTTTCATGTGCACGGTAGGACTGAGATTGAAAATCAGTATCTAAACAAGGATAAATAAGCATTTGATATGCCAACGTCACATCCTGGGTATCAGCAGCTTTGAGCGCCACGGCTGCAGCTAAATTGCCTCCAGCGCTATCGCCTCCCACGCCAATCTTTGTTGGATCGATACCAAAACGCTCTGCATTTTTTGCAACCCACAGCAGGCCTGCATAGCAATCATCAAAAGGCGTAGGGAATGGATGTTCAGGTGCTTTTTGATAGTTGATACCAATAACAACAAAACCAGTTTCGGCCGCAATAGTGCTCATCTGTGCCGCATATCGAAGTGTCCAACTAAATACCCAACCACCACCGTGAAAATAAACTAATGCTGGAGCATTTGGCTTAACATTTTTTGGACGATAAATCACGGCATGAAGATCGGCTGTGGGCGAAGTGAAATATGTATTTTCAGTGTGAACATCATCAGATAGAGGACCGGCATACTTCAGATAATCTGCCGCATCGGCCCGAAGGTCCTCAAGGGTTGGATTCTCTGGCAGAACATTGTTCTTTGCGGTGTAGTCCAGAAATGCTTGGGCTTGAGGGTGCATAGTCATGAGGCAGAGAATAATCTAAAACGAGCCCAAACTGAGGCTAAGCGACCTAGTTCAGGACTTCCAGGCATTGCTTGGTTCCGATCACCGACCGTATGTAGGATAGCCATATGCAACTAGTTTTCATGCGCCCTTCAAAAACACCCGGGGTTAGCTACGGAAAAAAGGTCACCGCAATTGGCTGGATTGCCGCGCTCGCAACGGTTGCATTTCTCGGAAGCACACTGGCCTCCAATATCTCGCTTAATTCAAATGAATCTATTGAATTTGGTCAAGGTGTGGCACAGACAACTTCATGTGACAGCTCGGTAATTGTTACCCCAACTTCCACCTTTGACACTTCAATCAATGCTTTCGTCTTAGATCAGATAGCAATGAGTGATATTGCCACGAGCTGTATTGGCGCTCTCTTCGTCCTTGATTTTTATACCAATGGTGATTCGACTCCATTAAATAACGAACCGGTTATTGTTAATTTTGCTTCAGATTCTGTTGATGGAAATAACTACACAGATGGATATTGGGATAATGGCGCAGTCATTAATGTTTCAAATGGTGACATGGTGAGTGCACATATTGAGATGACTGATAACGGATTAGATGGCAATCTTGGAAAGTCAGATTTAACCATTAATGGAATAACTTCAAATGGAGTTGACGCAATCTCTGCAAATGATGTTGATCGGATTACGATTGAATCACATGAATCTTCATACCTGCGTGAAGCTCTAGAAGTATCAGGGCGGGCAACACTTTATGGCGGTACTGGTGGCGGAGAATTTTCGACATCGTGTGACCCAGGACAGATAATTAAGTCCGTAACGTTTGCTGATTCTCCGCACCCAAATTATGGTTTTTACGGATATATGCATGTCGATTGTGTTGAAGTAGCTGACGTTAACGGAATCCTTAACGATATTGAAGTTGTTGATTCCCAAACTAAGTTACTCGGAGTGGAAGACTTTACGTATCTAACGGGGCACTCTTCATCAGAGTGCCAGGCAGGTGCTGCAGGAGTTGGCTTAAACGTAGTAGAAGGAGATTACATTTCTGGAGTAGGAATCAGATGTGCAACTTACTCATCGGGTGCTAACCAGTCCAATAAAAACGTGGCTGGAAGCACGGCAACGGCTGCACACTCATGGTGTCCGACCGGTAGCTGGATGACTGGTGTTTATGGACGCAAGGGTGCAGGCATCGACAGTCTTGGAGCGATCTGTACTCCACTAGCTGACCTTTAAAGATTATTTTTTAAGCGGGGACGAGAAAGTAAGCACTACCGCAACTTGTCCTGAGGCAATATCAGGGCTGGCATCTGCGCTATTCGTAGCATTAGCAAATAACTTTGGGTTATCCGCGCGTAGTTTGAGTCCAAATTCGAGTGCACGTGTTGCGCCATCGGAGACTCGTTCATTTATTGGGTCATATCCGCCGATGAATTTCACAAAAACTATCTGAGAATCCAGTGGCAGTCTTTCGCCAGCCAGGAAAGATTTGATACGTGTTTCAATTAAAAGTACATCAGGTGTATTTATAACAATGGTTAAGCCTTTATCGAAATTAAAACTTGTGCTTTGCCTAATTGTGTTGCTACTTACGCGATTTCCCGCATTTGCATTTGAATTATCACGAATTTCAGGCACAAATGAAATAGTTGCAAGAAAAATCACCATAAGGCCGAGAAAGAGATCGGCATACATCCAACCCGCCTTGTCGACCATGTCATCTTCAATTACTCTTTCAATGCGCCTAGATCTCATTCTAGAAATGAATCCCACCGCGTTGGTTTTTTAGCTTTAATCAGGTTTTTTAGATCAGCCATAATCTGCTTATTTGTAGGAGTCTCTCTCGTTGACTTCTCAATTACTTTTGCCGTTTTTTCAAGAGATGAGGATGTGCGAAGTAAGTCCTGTGTTGCAGTTGCTAAATTTTCATTCATTTTAACATTTGATGTTGCACGCTTATCGAAAAGATATGCATGAAGCTCAATAGCGATTTTAATCCGCTCGGTATCAGCGGCATTTTCAACACTACGAAAGCGCAGGTGTTCGCGCTCATTTGCAAAGTGCAGAAAAACAATTAAGACAATTACCATTGCGATCATGATGAAGTCGAGAGTTGCAATATGTCCGATAGTCCAATTTTTTGACAAAACACCATAACCGTTTTGCCAGAACTCGAGGAAGTTAACCACTGCACCAGCATTTTGCCCAACATAGATTCCAAAGGCAGTTGTGGCATTTCCAACGGCGGCCCACGTCAAAGCAACAGGGGCGAAAATTAAAGTATTGCGCAAAAGGGTGAACCAAAATAAAACTCTCGATTTTTCACCATGCAAAGATGGTTGAGGCAGATATTCCAGTGGCGAAAGAGTTGCCCACATAGATAGATTGCGGCGATTTTCAAGGGCGTCCAACAATCCTGACACGTAAGGGTCACTGAGCACCTTGTATTTAGTTGCCCACGCTTGCAAAGCCGCATGGTGTTCGATGTGCTCTTGGTTCTTTTTCGCTCTAGCCATGGGCGAAAAAGTACCTCATTATCTGCAATTTTGGGGATTGCCAGAGTTTTAGGCATTGCGGCTACGATTGGCATATGTCTCCGCTCAACTCCCGCTCACAAAGCCGCCGCTTTAATTTGGCGATGCGCTTTGGTGCTTTGATTGTCGTGGCGCTTATTTTTTCAAAAATTGCTCCAACTTTGGCTGAAGAAAACTCTCCTTCCCCAGAAATCCCAGTTGCATCCGCATCTGCTACTAGTACTCCTACGCCAACAGGCACACCGACTGTCGAAGCATCGCCGTCAGCTTCACCAACCCCGACGCCTACGTTGTCACCGATTCCATCAGATCCGGCCCCAACTTCAAATGCCCCAGTCCCAACTTCATCTGCCACGGCTTCATCATCTGCATCTACATCTGCCTCACCATCACCATCTCCGACCCCTAAAGTGCTTCCGGTCTCTGCCCAAAATTTCAAACTTAATATTCCTGCGAGTTTAAATCTTGATCCCAGGGCAACTCGACTTTATTTCCCACCTATTATTATGACTTCACCTGCTCTTGTACTGGCATGTATCACTAGCGATAAATTATTACTCGATGTTTATGCACGTGGAATTATCGACTCTAGTTTTGCCGGAGACATTATGGTCTCGGGAGATTTAACGCATGCTGTATCCATCACCGGAAGTGCTGAGCAAGTTGCCGCCATCATCAATGGCGGAGGAGGATTGGCCACATATTCACTAACCGGCTCAGCTGCGGGGGCGGAAGTCGCCTGGCGTTTCGTGGCTGTGTCAATGCCAACCTTAAGGGCGGATTTTTGTACCCAGGGCCAGCCTAAAAATGCCCGCACGACCGTCCTTCGCCCCCTTGGTGTGACATTAGATTTGAAGAAAGGTGACATAAAGCTTAAGCGCTGAGATATCATTCCGCGAGACCTATAAAAGCATCGTTTGCGAAAAGAAAGGAGCACCAGTGGCAAGTAACTTGAATTCACCTTTAAGTGGCAAAGTGAGAGCTGGCTTTGGCGGCTCCGGGCGTTATAAAAACAAAATTGTTGTTGGAACTCTCATGATTGGCATTGTGCCATTTGTTCTTTCAACATTTGCAGCTAGCGTCACTGTTGGAAATGGTGCTCTTGAATTTGGTCAAGGTTCACAGCAAGCGGTTGCATGTGATCCAAATGTATTTGCAGCCATTAGCGAAGAGTGGCATTCAGCGCCTACTGAAACTGATTCATCTGCGGGATTCTTTCGCGTCAAATCAGTGACCGTATCGAATTTGGATTTAATTAGTTGCAAGGGCAAAAAATTACGTATTCGTTTAATTGATACCAACGGTGTTGAAATTCCTATCGGTGCATCTGCTGATGAGACAACAATGCCCCACGTTCTGCAAATTTCATTGCCAGATACCGAATCACCTGTTAGTACTTCAGATGCTGCTGGACTTGCACTTACTTACTTAACCGGAGATGGAACTTTTATTTCATCTAACATGGATGCTGCCGTTTCACTGAATACTTCGGGCACTTCTGTTTATGACGGTTCTGATCTAGCATCTGATTCTGCAGATGTAACGTTCTATCTTGACCCAACTGGTCTCATAGTTAATATCGATGGTCAGATTGTTGGCCGCACAACGGTTGAAACTGTTAACAACCCAACTCGATAATTTAACAAACCCCAGCTCTTATGAGTTATTTTTCAGAGCCGGAGAAAAAGCCCATTCCTTTAAGGATCGGCCTATTAATAATTGCGCTGGTCGCAGTGGGTGCAACATATGCTTCAAATATCTCAATTAATGGCAGCAATAGAATTGAATTTGGTCAAGGTGTTTACGCAGTAGAAGCATGTAATGGTTGGGTACAGATTCAAATTCCTACCGTGTCACCTGATGCCTCTGGATACTCTCCCATAACCGGATTTTTAATTGATGGCGTCGACCCAGACCAATGTAGATCAACGTTGTTGCACTTCAAGGCGTTTTCAAACTTATCGAGTGAACCGATCCCTCTGTTTTCTTCCACGGATCCAGCAACCCCGGAAACAACTTTTTTTCAAGTTTCTTTAAACGTCGATGAGTACGGCTCGATTCAGCTGGTAGATGACAATGGAACACCAATTGAGGAGTCATTAGATGAATTCGGTGCTCCAATCCCAGGAGCTCCAATCGCCTTTAGCATCGACCCAGATACTCGACGTATCACCGTTGACTTCAGTTTGTACCCCCAATCGCATTGGCCCGACTTGTACAGCCTTACTATTGAATCAGGGCCAAACAATGTGGCCGCTTCTGAAGGCTAAAACTCAACTAACTTGCGCCGTATTATTGTCTTAAGAGTTGTGAAAATAGACGGGGTTCTTGCCCCCTGTTAGGGTGAGAGGCATGGAGAGGCTAATGGCAGAGCAAGAGTCTGGAAACCTTAGATTTTCTGCGCCATCTAAAAAAGCTTGCGAACTAATTTAATGAAAAGAATTTTTCACACACTCCTTATTAGTGTTTTGGTGACTTCATTGTTCTCAGTAACCACAAGCGCATCTGCTGCACCGATGCTCCCCACATGTACCCCAGATTTATTTAGAGATGGCGCAGGAAAAACGGTAGTTAAGTTTGTAAATACCACAGCATGCACATGGTCGATTCCAGACGGTGTTACAGCAATTTCAAAAATATTAATGGTCGGTGGCGGTGGCGGTGGCGGTGGAGCCTCGCTAGGAAATAACAGTGGAACGACATCTCTTAAAAGAGGCGCACCTGGTGGCGGTGGCGGTGGCGGTTATGTTTGGAGCCGAACCACAGAAACAAGTGTTCCTACTGACAGAAAAATTACGGTTACTGCAGGATCTGCAGGATCTGGTAGTGCTGCAGTAATTGCAACTGGTCAATATCAAACTTCTCCTGGAACCTCTGGTGGTACGACAACAATTGTGATTACTGATACCTACACCGCACCAGGTGGTGGTGGTGGTGGAGTTGGAACCGCACAATGCCTCTCGGCACCATCTGCAAGTTGTTCTGGAGATGGCGGATTATCCGGAAACATCGTCAACGGATCGCAAACAAATACCACCGTCGGATTAAATGCATACGATGCCGCTGGCGGTGGTGCCGGCGCTGGGGGAAATGGATCCGATGGAGTTGATGCTCCAAATCTTGGTGGCTCAGGAGGTAATGGCGGTTCTGGTTTTACATCGGATATAACTGGAAGCAATGTAATTTATGGCGGCGGCGGCGGTGGTGGTATGACTAGTACAACCACCGGCAACTCTTTAACTGGCGGTTCTGGTGGATCAGGTGGCGGCGGTGAGGGTCAATCCAGAATAGCTGGCAACAATAGAGATGCGATCTCTTACGGCGGCGGCGGCGGCGGCGGAGGTCACTCAAACGCGCTTACATATGCATCTGCAGGTGGAAATGGATTTAGCGGAGTTGTCTATATTAGTTATGTAACACCTACTTTACCCACACCTTCAGCACCAACTTTGTCAGTAGTGACTGGATCATCAACTTCATTAACAGCAGCATTTACTGCAGATCCAAATGCAGCGACGTATACAGCAAAAGTTTATTTAGCATCAGATGGCATCACGCAAATTGGATCAGACATCGAAGACTTTCAATCCGGAGATACCATATCTGGTTTAGAAGCAGGCACGGAATATAAAGTTCAATTACTTGCAATTGGCGATGGGATCTATTTCACAGATTCTGCGCCAAGTGCTTTATCTTCTCCACTTGCGCCCCCCAGATCTGCTGAAGCGGGATTAACATTTGTAATTTCTCCTGGAACTGTCTCTGCCCCGGTAACGGCTTTAGATACGACGACTATTAAAGTTTCAGTCTCTGAAACTGTAAGTTCAATAAATTTCACGCCCACTGCAAGTGCAAATGCATCAATTACTTTTTGTTGTAATGCAAGCATCAGAACCTATACTTCGATTAGCAGTGGTTCGCTTCGAAATGAGACTCTGGTATCGGGGTTAAACACTTTTAACTTTAAAGTTACTGCTCAAAATGGAACAACCATCAAGAATTACACTGTCTTGGTAACTAAAGCTGTTGTGGTAACAAAGTCTGTGGCTACTCCGCAACCACGCCCCTCTGCAACACCGACACCGACACCGACGTTTAAAGTTGCGGCTACTCGTGCTCCAAGAATTACAGGTTCGCCATCTCCTGCCTCTGCAGCTATTGGTGCACAAATAACTTTGACTGGAAGCGGGTTTACCGGAACTAAGTCAGTCAAATTAGGTACTGTCAATGCGCCAATATTTACTGTCGTTAGTGACACTCAAATTAGATTTACTATCCCTGTAGGGGCAGTAACTAGTTCTGCAACTGTCACAAACTCGGCCGGCTCAGCAACTTCAGGTCGGATAACCGTTACCCCTTAAATATCGCTTTAGATTCGCTTTGGTAGACTCCCACTTACTAATTCAGGGCATTCCGATAGATTGGCGCGCACATCAAAATGAATGAAGATAAGGATGCGATGGTGCCATCCGAGAATGCTCGAGCGCTTTTCCCGGGCTCAGAATCTGAGGATATGTGGATTGATGGGGTTCCTGATTTTACTGACGCGAATGTTCTGATCACTATTTCTAATGTAATTGGCGAAAAAACAGTTTTTATAACACCTAATAGGATCGTTGAAAGCAAGGCAAGCCTTTTTGTAGAAGCCCCACCAGAGCGCGTGGTTGCTGGAAATAAAATTTGGTACACAAGAGTAAATTCTGCCGTCAAGATAACTGGATATGTCTTGGCAGCTGTATTGCTTACTTTTTCTGCAATGAGTGTAAGCGGTGTAATCAAAGCCAGAATTGTATTGACTGGTTCTATGTCACCAACTATTAATCCAGGTGACATTATTTTGACAGTTCCTCCAGCAAAGATGACCCCGAAAAAAGGTGATGTGGTCGCCTATACCGGACGCCGATTTGATGGCGGTTCTGTTGGAATCTTCTCGCACAGAATTATCGGTGGAGATGCACAAACTGGTTTCATCGTAAAAGGTGATGCAAACCCAACCCCAGACGTCCAGCATCCGAAGATTCCTGACATCACTGGCGTTGTTATTTACACAATTCCATTTATAGGAAAGATTCTTACTCCCCGCGCATTAATTGTTTTGGTTCCACTCATCTTTGGTTTTTGGCTTGTCTTGGATGCGCTCAAAGGTGAGTAAAAAACTAATCGGCTCGCTACTGGCCGCCATTTTCCTAATTTTTTCAGTACCGGCAGCAACGGCTGCTGATATTCCCTTCTTGACGTGGGAGCGCGGTAAAGAACAAAACATCGTTTTGGGAGGAAATTCAATTCCTCCAACTTGGTCTATTCAATTACTGAGCAAAGACACCGCACCATTAACTTTTAAGCGAAGTACGGTTAGTACAACCGGATACGTAGTCTATTCCGTGCCGATACCAGCTGATTTTCCAGTTGGCTATTACACGATAGAAGTATTCGGTGAAGGGGCCGATGGTGGATCAGTAGTAGCAGGTGTGAATGTAACTGCCATGACGGTCTATTCAATTACGCAGATACCTTCTGATTTAAAGAGCCTTTTATTGTGGCTAACTTTTATTATTACTGCATTTTCTGTGGCGAGATCAAAGAAGTATTCAAAGTTGAGATTTATTCGCGAGAAAAACCTTGTTGAGACAGAGTCACTTGTAGCCGATACCCGATTCCCTTCCATTTTGTATAAAATCTATAAGCTTCGCGATGCAGGTTTTCAGGAACAAAAGCCGCGACTTTTTAATTATCTAGTTAAGCGTGATGGAAACTTCACTCATAGACTCTCACCGGTCTTGTGGGCCTTGCTACCTGCAATTGGAATTGCTGTTGGATTTATCTGTGGATTTGTTTCAGGAGATGGGCCATCTGTAGTTCCAATGTACGCAGTCATAGTATTGGCAGTTATTGGCTTACTAGATTCTTATTCCGGATTATTTGCAGTTTTTGCATTTGCCTCTGCACAAATAATGATTGGAAATATTACAAACGTTAGATCAGTACTGATTTTAATTTGTCTAGGCACAGCTTGGGCATTTTCGGCATTGCTTGCAGAGTTTTTCCTTCTAGCTTCACGCCATGACATCACTCCTGATGCCAATAGAGCGAATAACCCAACTAAGACTAAGGCGCTAATAATTCCAAGTGCATTTGTTGCAGGCGCATTCTTCTTCTTTATGCAACGTTTAGCCGACAGTTTAACTACTGAAATTCGCTCCAACACAGTACAACTGCTTCTTGTCTCAGCAGGAGTTGCCCTGCTATTTATAGCCAAAGAAATTCTCTGGGAAAGGCAAGATCAAAAACTACTCACAAAAGAAGATTCACATTACATAACCGAAGAATTCCAAGTAGTTTCATTGATCTCTCCCATTGTTGTGGCGGTAATGGCTGTCTTTATTACCAGCGTGATTTTTGTTTGGACACAGTCCTTGTCCAGTGCATTAATTCCAGGTGCAATATTGACTGTTCCATTTGCTTTATTAGTCTTTCGATTCTCAAGCCCACAAATTGCTGCTCTCGCAAAATGGCGACGCCATATTTACCTTGAAGCTGTAGTGGTCACCGTGATTTCATTTGGAGCCCACTGGATCGTGTCCAAGACTCCCAACGAGGTCATACATAAGTCAGAAATATTGCTTGCTCTAGGTTTTCTGCCGCTCTTATTTCACTCTGTGCTCAGTAGCCTTTATGATGTCTCCGAGAGCCAGGAGGTGGGTGCGAAATGAAGAAGTTTTCATTCTTTTTAATCGTCCTACTACTGACGCGCGTTGGAACAACGTATGCATCTCCTGATACAACCAAAGGTTTAGATATTCAGAACTTCTTTCTTGGGTCTTCCGTAAATAATGTAAACGTTAATCAGGTACTCGCATTACTTGTTGGACCACAAGGCAAACCGGGTGTAGCTGGCGTTGCTGGTAAAGATGGTTTTGTTGGCATGAATGGAGTTGCCGGAAAAGATGGATTGCCAGGAGCACCTGGTCCAGTTGGACCACAAGGACCACAAGGAATTCAAGGTGTTGCAGGAGTTGCCGGACCTGCAGGTGCTGGAGTTGCTTCAGTAATACTTGCTAGTGGTGATGTGTCATGCCCAAATGGCGGCGCAAAATTTGTTACTGCCGATGGAAATTCAACCTTTGCATGTAACGGTGCAACAGGACCTTCAGGCGGAACTGGTCCACGAGGCCCTGGTGTGACGATTACACAAATTGATGAGACTGTTGAAAAAAGTCCAGGCGTCAAAGCATGTCCTGCAAATGGGGGCCAGAAACTTGAGTCAGGTGACGGGGATCAAAAAGTAATTGAATATGTCTGCAATGGTGCAGATGGCTCAGGTGGTGGCACGGCAGCTGAAGGACAATCTGCAGTAGCCGTAAATGGTTGTTCAGATCCAGTTACGACGACTTTGCAGCATCACTATGACAATAAGCGTAAAGAATTTTTCCTAGATAGTGTGACGTTATTGAACGTAAATACTGATTGCTTAAAGGAAGGTATGAAATTTACCATTTACCTCGCAATTAAAGCGTCACCGATCTTTTATAGTAATGGGGGCTATGCGGGGGGTCAGTCAATTGTCTGTTCAAGAATTTATGACTCAACTGATGTAGCCAATATAGATCGTGTGGCGGTAACTTTTGCTGGATCCACTCGAGATAATAAAAAAGTTATCGATCTAAAGATTGGTAATCATTTAAATGTGAATTACGTCCTTGGCGATGGAGAATGGAACTCACGAGTATCTTGCAAGCTTTCAAATGGTACTGATTATTCTTTAATCATGAATTGGCCAGAATTAAGCCTGGAAGACGTGTCATCGGTCAGTACCAGAGACCTTGCCGATTCCATCGCTTTTGAATTTGTGAAACCCTAAAGAAAGCAGATGAACTAAGTGGCTAAAAAGAAGAACGAGGCACCTGCTGCCCCTGTCGTCTCTAGGATTCCAGTTCCTGTTTCAGACTCTGCGCTTGTTATCGACCTTCCAGATGGGCAAAAGCTGGTTGTAGGAAAGATGACTCATGGAACGGTAATTGAAGTTGCTACTTGGCGTGGAACTGGTCGCCCAGATTCTCGAACCAATCGAATGATGTTGGGAATGACTAATGCCGAATTAGAAGCAACTGTTACAGAAGAGTTCAAGGCAACTGCTGCGGCTGAAGAAAAATCGATCATTGATCTGATTAAAGACCCAGGTGCTTTGTTAAAGACCATCGTTCCTAAGATTGTTTACGGATTCAAGTGGCTATTTGACTTTAAAGGCCAGGCTGGAAAAAAGGATCAAAAGCAGGTTACAACTTCGTCGGTATATAGCAGCGCAGATGATTCAACCGTTTCAAACTCACAAGAGACTAAATCAAATCCTTTCTCAAAAGTTATGCCCAGAGTTAATCTTAAAAAATTTATACCTGCGAAGAAAATTAAAGCTGCGGCAAAAATAGAAGACGATATTGATAGCGAAGTTGATGAATGGCTCAATCAGATTCTCAATAAAAATTCTAAAAAATCTGTAGGATTTGGGGCGGGCCCCAAATCTGACAAAAATGATCAGCCGGCTTCAATTCAAACAGGGGACAAAGGTGTGGTCACCAAGTCAAAAATTGCCAAGAGTCCCACAAGAAAGCCTGCCCCTAAGAAAATCTCTGCCTCTAAAACAGGCAAGAAGAGCGTAAAGTCTAAACCTTCACGCTAGACTTTTCCCCTACGGAGAGAACGAGAGAGCATAGTTATGAGCAAAATTATTCGCCCAGCCATCCTCGTTGTCCTTGCCTGCCTTCTTCTATCAGCTTTTGGGCTGCGTGTTTCTCATCCACAATCTGGTTTAAAGAGTGCACTCGGATCCGCTTCATCCAGCGTTGCCGTTTACCGTCACACTTCTAAAGTTGCAAAGAGTGACAAAATTGTTGTCACGACTGGAATTAAAGATAGCGACCCTGCCTTAGCAATTGTCATCAACGCTGATAAAACTTCAGTTGATATTCAAGCAGGAACAACGCTGCAGCGAGTGGATACCAAAAATGTTCAGGGCAAACTTATTTTAGTATTGCCCTTTGTAGGTTTAATTCTTAACGTAGTAGGTTTATAAGTTATTTCTTAATCGTTGCAGCAGGTGATGGAGATCTGGACTGACGGTTATTGCGGTTTCTATTTGAACCCTGACCGGAACCATTTGATCCCTGACCATTTCTATTCGATCCACTAACTGAAGATTTGGCAGTGCTCTTTGCTGTTGGTTTTGACGTAGGTTTTGCAGTTACTTTAGTTGTCGGCTTTTTGACCACAGTTTTTGAAGTTGCCTTAGCTGTGGGCTTTTTGACCACAGTTTTTGAAGTTGCCTTAGCTGTGGGCTTACCCATGAATGCAGCCAACTGCTTACTCAGTGCATCAACTTGTGCTTGCAACTCTTTGGCCTGCTTTTGGTAATCAACAATTGGTAGGGCTGAAGATGAACCTGACGAAGATGGATCGGGAGTTGGTTTTCCGCCGCCCTGATAAATTTCAATGCGCTTTTGTAGTGATTCAATTTGTTTAGTCATCTGGTCTTGCTGGCTTTTCATTCTTACATTCTCTGCAAGAGCTGACTTTACCTGGGAAACATAATCAACAATGGGTAATGTGGATGTGCCAGTTGACGTAGTAGCTCCGGTGCCACCAATTGAAGTATCTGCTACTGCCGTTAAATAAACATTTGCAAAGTTGATGGTGTGATCACAAGTTGTGCGAAGTGAGGCAGAAGTTACCGGAGTTGTAGTAGTTGTTTTACCGCCTGAAGTAGTGGTTACAGGGTTAGCGTTTACTGCCTGGGGGCACTTAGCTAGTTCCAGGTGTGAAGCCCAGATATTCGAACTCTGAGTCGCAACATCATTGAAAGTAGATTTGGCCGATGTAGTTGATGCCTGATTTGCTGTAATAACAAGTGTATGTTTTGCAGCATCAACAATATTAATTGCAGTAATTACATATTTGCCTAGGCAGATGTTTTGGCCTGCAGGTAGTTTAGTTTGAGATGAAAATACATAGCTTTCTTTATACCAATCTCCATCAGCCGAACGGGTCTGAAGGCTTGCCAGTTCACCAGTTGGTGCAAGCGTTGTGGAGGAAATTTGCCCAAGCTTTGTACATGGGGCCTGAAAAATCGGGTCAACTAAGGCTCCAGCATCAATTCGGGGAAGAAGTGTGATGGTCACCGATGACAAAGTATTGCGATGTACTCGAACGCCAAGCTGGACAGTTAGTGTGTAGAGGTTGTCAGTTTTTTCTCCAGAGGTTGAAAGAGAAATAATCTGAGGAACATTTGTATCTGGATAAACGGGGGCGATAGTTTGAATCGGAGCTGTTCCTTGTCCACCTGAAGAGCTTGCAGAAGGTGAAGGTGAAGGCGACGCGGCAAAACTTTGTTGACTAATAAGAATAGGTGCAAGCAAAATCATTGACGTTAATAACGCCATAGTGAACTTAAAGCCTTTAAGTTTCATCCCTTTTGCACCCCTATTGTTTGAACCCGAATTCTAACTTAGTTAATTAGTAAGGGCGACCCTTAGGCTCATTTTCACAGTCAATCCGCAGGAACAGTTAACTTTTATAGGGTTCACAGTTAAACTTCCCCGGTGAGAGCGTTGAATTTTGATCACTTAAAACGTATGCCCAGGCTGCCCTCCGCGTTTCTCACTGCTTGCGTTGCAATGTTTTCAACTGTAATTGTTTTCTTTCGTCTGTATTTTGCTGACCATGGATACTTCACAAAAGTATTGTGGGCTGAAGATGGGCTGTTCACTTTATGCAACGTTAAGGCATCAAGTTTTTCTTGTCTGTTTGATGGAAATGCCGGCTATTTTGCGGGCTTACCGCGCTTTATGGCTTTGATAGTTTCTCGTTTCCCAATGCAAGAATGGGCAACTGTCATGAATTTTCTAATTCTACTTCTGATATTCGTGTTTTCAGCCATAACATTTCACTTTATCTATCACAATCGCAGAGATTTCTACTTAGCTTTTTTAGTGACAATCGCACCATCAATCATAAATATTGCAGGAATTGAAACAATTGGAGTAATGACTAACTTCTATTTAACGATGACATTCTATTTGATATTGATTCTCACTTTCGACAATAAGACGAAGCAAGAGAATAATAAGCAAAGATATATCTTGAGTGGACTCATTTTCATTCACGCCATTTCGACACCTCTTGGAGTTATCCCATTTACAATTATTCTAATTTCTTATCTTCAAGGTAGAAGGAATTCAAAATCCTACCTTGTGCTTTTATTCACCTCAGGTATCGGTAACTTCATCCAAGCGATATATGTTCTAATGACATTTAGTCATCGGAATGCAAATTTCGAACCGGGAGGTATCTTTAGCAAATTGTTAGGTGATTTATGGAAGTCGATCTATCTAATTGGTGATAGAGAACTTACTTACAAGGTCCCAATCCCCACACTTGGTCAAATTGCAGTCCTTCTAATTGTTCTAGTTCTTTTAGTTTTTAAAGTAAAAAAAAGAGAAATGCAAAAGCAGAATTTCTCATTGTTTCGAAAGGAAATTGTAGTCCCATTTTTTAGCCTGCTAAGTTTCCTCGCAATTTCTATAGCAACCAACGGTTCACCATGGCGTTACCTATTTCTCTCAACTCTACTTGTTATTGGAGTCATTGCCGGGCTTGCCGATTATTTTGGAAATCGAAATCGCAGGATTACACGGATTATCTTGCTCCTATTGATAGTTGCAAATGGAGTGAATACTTTTGCGGCATCTGCTTATCGTGTAAGCCCCCCATCTTGGAAGAGTGAATTGCTGACCTTAAAACAAACTTGCGAAGATGAGCTTGTGACCGAAGCGCGGGTGAAGTTCTCACCAAATTGGCCACCCAACAATCAGGATTCGTATCAATTGTATGAGCCAACGACAGACAGAATTTCTTGCGTAAGAATTCGAGAACTTCTCAACCGATAGCCAATTGAAATCAGAAGGATCTAATTGGTCGAACTTTATAGGCACCGGCCATCGAACCAAGTCCACAAACTTGCCCAGTTCCAAACCAACATTGGCGCCCATATGTATGTGCAGCTTGGCTAGGTGCAACTAACTTCGACATTTCACTAGATGACCAATAGTTTGATGAATCTATTCCCAAAATAGTTTTTAATGGAAGCAATAGTTCTAATTCATCGTTAGATGGCAGGAACCAATCATCTACGCCATTTGGACTCGTGTAATTGGCCGCTTGTACTCCCGCGCCGCCATCACAGTTATTGACTAATTTGTTTGTATTTTCAAAACCCGTTCCTATGGCAGTGGCAAATGGGTTTGATGCAGGATTATCGTCAGTTGGACCACTGTCCGTTAATGGAAAACCATCCTTGTAGGTACAGAAATTAATTCCATTACCATCGAAATTTGTTGGTGCAACTTCCAAGTAATTCCAATCAAAATCATCAGGTTCATCTATGTAGAAGATATACCCACCCCCAGGACCTGTGTCTCCGATGGTGCAAGCTCCGCCATCGGCACAGGAGAGCAACTGGCTCATGCCCTCAGCAGTCTCAATCGTGATTCTTGAAATACTTCGTGCTTCAGCACCATCTGTTGGTGAACAGTAAAAAAAGTCATGAATTTTTAATGTGAAGCTATCGCCGGTGACTTCCGACAATCCTGTTGCATTGTCAGCGCGATAAGTTGCTGCAAAACCTGCTGGGCTGCCTGCTCCAAATCGTGCGACATTCCATGGTGCACCGGTGACGATTGCAAGTATTTGAGGGGGCACTTCAGAATTATCATCCACTACAGATCCATCAAAATAAACTAGTGCTCTGTCATCTGCTCCAGGATAAGCACAACTACCTACTAGGGACAATGGGTCTCCGCTCGCCCCCCAAGCTTTTATTATGAAATCTTTACCATCACATGAATCTGGAATGTTAGAAACTTTTACAGAGGAAAATTCGAAGCCTCCGCCAGATTCTTGGTTGATAAAACTTGCCTGGGGAGTAATCACGATTGGAGTTTCACCAGAACATGCAGTTGTTTGTGCTATACCTTGTCCAAATTCAATTGGGCCTGAATTAATATTTATATTGGCAGCAAACGTTGAACTCAAACTAGCTATGACTGCGCAAGAGGCAGCAATTAGGGCTATGCGGGAAAAAAGCTTTCTCGAGATCTTTCGGGTGGGCGTTGTTGAGCCTCCTGGGCCGAAATTGAACATACTCACATTTCCAAGTATGGCATTTGAGCGTGAACCGAGGAAGTTCACCCGCCATTAAGCCGCTTGGGGGTCTGGCGAATTGCCCCAGCGGTGAGACAATTCGCCCGTGATTTCTTCGAAGAAGTATTACGGCGATTCGTCGTACCTTCATGCCCAAATGGGACGTGGGAATCTATGAGCATTCTGAATTTCGAGGAACCACCAAAGAAGAAATCTCCTGCATTATTGATTGGCATTTCTGTTGCATTTTTTATCTCAACAATTGGAATCGCTGTCGCTTCTTTGATCACCCTTAATACTGATAACTCAATTGAATTTGGCCAAGGGGTGGCGCAAACCACTGCTTGTGATAATTCAATTGTCTTAGCGCCATACTCAACTTTCGATAATTCGGGTGTTGGGGAATTTAAGTTCTCAAGCATTTCTTTATCCAACGTAGATTCCACAATACAGGAAGAATCTGGTGATCCAGGGTGTGCTTTTAAGACCTTTACCATTAAGGCATATAAGAAAAATGGCGAATTACTTTCACCTTCATATTCAATATATGTAAGCCCGACATCTTTTAGCAGCCCTGATGGCAGCATAGAGCAAAGCGATTTAAATTCAACCAATAGTTCGATAACTCTAACTTTCACTTCGCCTGATATTGCTGCAAGTGATGTTGAGCGAATTACTATCGAGAGCATTGAGAATCAGAGTGTAATTTCGGGACAACCAATTTCAATGTCAACAAGCTGCGATAGCCAAATAACTGTTACGCCGTATTCAACTCTTATAGATGGATATTACTCGATGGAGCGTGTAGTTATTAGTAATTTGGATTTAACGCCAGCGGGTGACCCTTCTAATACCGGTAAGTCACAATCTGAAATTGATAACCACCCAGGGGAGTACTGGGATAGTTCAATCAATATTTGGGTACCAACGTGTGAGAAAAAGGCAGTGATTCTGCGTGCCTTTACATCTTCGACAGATTTTGCTTATCTAACAGTTGGTGCTGATATAACATCTCCATTGTACTTAGTTTTTAACAGTAACCCTGTATTCAATTTCACAGACGCGTATAACACTGCTTGGGGTTTTGCCATCTCAACCTCTCCACAGGGTGTATTGAAGGTTCTTGGTAGGTCATCTCAGTGGGAAGCTTTGGAAATTACAGATATTTCATATTCGAATTTAAAGAACGCTTCGCTATATCTAATTAGACACAACGCATGGGATTCAGTGACCCAACGCGGCCTTCCTTTGGCTGCCGTTAATTACTTCACGCTCGAAACTAGAGATAACGGAAGTGGCTATGACGTAACGTGCTTAGCTAATCAAGGAAATGGTGATTGTTCTACAGATCATGCCGCGGTCGGTTGGTAGCAAAGTTCTCTTCAAGGGTTAACTAAAACCTTTGTTTCTACAAATGTTGTAACAGTCTTTGAGCTGATTTTCTTTGATCCAGAAGGACAAGATTTTGAAATGACAGTCTTTTTAACTTTACCTTTTTGACAGACGAGTTGTGTGGCTTTTACGGCTTTATATAAAGTTGTATAACTTGGTGTAGGCGACGCAGCGGGTTTTACTTCTGGAGTTGAGCTAGCCATTGGTCCCATACCACCAGGTTGTGGTCCACCCATTCCTGGCATTGGTCCCATACCACCAGGTTGTGGTCCACCCATTCCTGGCATTGGTCCCATACCACCAGGTTGTGGTCCACCACCCTTAGTTAAAGTTGGTGTTCCTGCGAAGCAGTTAATTGTTGATCGATTACTTTTTTCTTCAGTTAAAACATAGTGATAGATGCCGGCTGGAAACTCTGGCGTTGGACTTGTAATTCCATTGCATGCATCCAATTGTGCGGACGTTACAAGCTTTCCATTGATGTCTTTGTTGCCATAGATAAGGAAACCATCAAAGGCTAATCCCAAAATGTGTGATGGCCCTCCGACCTTATCAATTACTGAAGTTACACACGGTGGCATACCGTGATAGTGGTACATGCCGCCCATTCCTGGATGGCCGTTGCACACATCAAGAAAACCCCACTTAACCCCATTGGAATCAGTTAAATACACATTTCCAGTGACAGCAACAGTCTTTCCATCACCTTCATACGGATTATAAATAACCGCTCCATTTGCCAATATCCCAATTGGTCCAAGAGATGTTGATGTAACTGAAGCTGCCTTGGTTGGGTTCAAAGTCAAGGTGTAATTCAAATTCTGTGCAGTTACTAACTTGCTGGAATAATCAAGAGTCACATCACTGGCACTGAGTGGCACAACTACACCGGCATTTGGCTTGGCATATTTCTCTGCCATCCAATTCGGTCCTTCTAACTTGCTTCAGCGCATTCTCCATTTCGATTAATAGGGGTACCCTCCATACATGCCCACTCTTAAATTTGGCGATTTTCAGCCTTCGCCGAACCGGATTGGCAAACCTTTAAAACTCATCCTCGGTATCGCAGCTTTAGCTAGCGTGCTTGCACTTAGTTCAACCCTTGCCGCCAATATCAATCTCAATGGTGGAGGCAATGTTGAATTCGGACAGGGAGTTGCTGCAACTACAGCCTGTGATGATCAGATCACCATAACGCCCTACTCAACTTTTATCAATGAGCAAGGTGCAGGCTCACATAAACTCACGTCGATAAAAATTAGTGGAATAGATAGCCGAGCAGATAAGTGTTCCGGAAAGATTTTCGTGATTAAGGCATATAGCGATACTGGCCAACTCGATTTGTTCAATTACACAGTGACATCCAACCTTGATAATTCCATCATTGAAACAACTGATTATGACTTGATAGAAATTTCTGATAACGCCGGAGTATTTACTTGGTCAAGTGGTGGTACAGATGTTGATGACGTCACAAACGATGCAAACGTTGGAGATCCCACAAGAGATTTAACCGATACTTCATTTACATTAAGCCTTACAAGCGCAAGTACCGTTCCCTACACAATTTCTAGAACCCCACTTGCATCAGCTGAAGACGTAAAGAGAATTACAGTTGAAACAAAAGGTGGCGATGCAATCACCTACGCACTAGGCGATATCGGACCTGGTGGAGGAATTGTCTATTACTACGATGAAATCGGCTTTTCATGTGGCTCAACTCTTTTACTAAGGTGTCACTATCTGGAATACGCGCGCGATAAAAATTGGAAGGGAGCAAACGGTTACGAACCAGGTATTAAATGGGCTGAATCAGAGCTTCAGGGTACGGAAGTTGGCTCTGGTGCTCAGCACACAAGCATTGGTTCGGGCTTTGCCAACAGTAAGGCAATTGTTGATCAAGGCAACGGTATTGAAACAGCTGCGGGTGCTTCCAGAGAATATAAAGGTGGCGGCAAGGAAGATTGGTACTTACCTTCGCGCGATGAGTTAAACCAGTTATGTATTTATGTACAAGGACTAGGTGTTGATGCTAATGGAAAATGTATTGGTGACGGTATCTGGTTGGGTGAAGAGCACCCTCAGGGCGGCAATACAATTACAAAAGGTTTTGAAGATAATGATTATTATTGGAATTCCACTGAATTAGCCTCAGATGCAGGGCAGTCACTTTGGTTTATAAATGGAAGTACCAACAATGGGGCTGCAAAAGGGGCCCCTTATCATGTCAGACCAATTCGATCTTTCTAAATAAGTGCGTCCCATACGAGTACTCAATTATTGATTCACATATATCTACGGAGAGGTAGATTTTCATGCGGACTAAAAAAATATCTGTTCTGATTTCGACTTTAGTTTTGCTTTCTTCATTCATTTCTCCCAGTGCCCATGCTGATTCGACGTTAAATGTCAGCTTTGTTTTGATAAATCCCGCGACGGGTTCAAACGCTGGAGCTGGAAACGGTGTCAGTGTTCGCGCGGTCAATCGCGATGGAGGCGATCCACCAGGAGGCCGAACCGATAATAATGGAGTAGTAACTTTTGCAATCAAAGCACAGCAGTACACCCTAGGTGGATATTGCGGCAGCTGTTATACCGGGCAATATATTACGGATTATTTAGTGATCGCAAAAAGTGATAGCAGTGTGGAAGTTTTATCAGCCGATGGGGCGCCAGTAACAAAGGATGCCAGTGGTAATTGGATGCTTACCACTCAACAAGTGCGCAAGGCTGTTGGGAATGATCCTTGGCAGTTAATGACTACAAAACCAAACGTGGCGAGCAACATAGCGCGAATGGCTTGGCTGCTAACAAATGGAAAAATTTTAGTTCAAACGACAAACGATAGTGAGATTGCCAATTGGTGGACGATCACACCAGATATTGATGGAAATTATTATGATGGAACTTGGACTCAAGTTGCTCGCATTCCTAATTACAATCCCTGGGCTTATAACGGTGCAGTCCTTCATAGTGGAAATTTCTTTGTGACAGGTGGCGAAGTTAATTTCTCTGATGCGAAGGTATTTGAAGAAAATAACAATAAGAGTTATATATATAACGTTTCTAGTAATACCTGGACTGAAGTAGCACCACCCAATAATGGACAGGGAATTTGGGCACATATCGCCGCTCCTCCTTTTGTGAAGTTGGCAGACGGAAGAATCATGATTGGTAATTTCTCTGATAGAGATCCGAGTTCAAGCCATGAGTCCATGCTTTTTGATGAAACAACAATGAAATGGACCATTACGGGCACTAATAAAACCGGAATGAACTCTGAAGCTGGATTTTCATTACTTCCAAATGACAAAGTGCTAACAGTTAATACGGATGGGGGCGGTATTACCGCCGAAATCTATGACCCTGCTACTGGTCTTTGGAGTAAAACAGGAGCATTGCCTGTGGCATTATCCAATGGCGAAATTGGCCCAGCGCTTGCATTGCCTAGCGGAAAAACCTTGGCCCAAGGTGCTACTGGTGCCAACGCTCTCTATGATCCGGTAACAAATACATGGGCAGCTGCACCGAATTTTCCAAAACTAAATAATGGAATGCAGTTAAGTGCTCCCGATAATCCCACTGCGATCTTGCCTAATGGAAATTTGCTCACGGTAACTAGTTACATTGCTCGAGATACTGGCAACATGGACATAATGGGACCAGCTAGATATTTCGAGTATGACGTTTCTTCAAATGCGTGGCTACCAGTTATTGATGATTTAATGCTTCCACCATCAAGCAGCAGTTCGGTCTATATGAAAATGCTTCCCTTGCCTAATGGACAAGTCATGGTTATTAATATGAGAGCAAACCCTGGCTCTGGTGGAATTGCGTTTTATACTTCTAAAGGATCACCTAATTCATCATGGGCGCCAGTCGTCGATAAAATATCTGACGCAGCTTTAACTCCAGGAAAGAGTTTTAGCGTTTCAGGTAAGCAGTTATCCGGACTGACTCAAGGCGCTACATTTGGAGATGAGTTTGAATCAGCCACAAACTATCCCTTAGTGAGAGTCGTTAATAACTCTTCACACCATGTCTTTTATGCCACTACTTCGAATTTCAGCACCACTTCAATAGCTCCAATGGTGCCTTCTACATTCGATTTCACAATCGGATCAAATTTCGAAAATGGCCCTTCAAAAATGTATGTAGTTGCCAATGGAATTGCATCTGCTCCCGTTGATGTCACGATTTCAGGTGGATATGACAAGGTTGCGGCCGACAAAGTAGTTTCTGATAAAGCAGCTGCAGAACTTAAAGCTAAACAAGATGCCGAAGCTAAGGCAACGGCAGATAAAGCCGTTGCTCCTAAAAAGACAACGATTACTTGCGTTAAAGGGAAAAACACAAAGAAGGTAACTTCCCTCAAACCTGTTTGTCCGATTGGATACAAAAAGAAATGAATAAAGTAAAAGTAATCTTTATGGCCTTAGTTCTAGTGCTAATGCCAGTGTCGGCAATTTCTGCGCAAAAAGTGAGCGCTGGAGGTTCGTGCAAAGCTTTAGGACAGAAAGTTACTTACTCAAAAAAGGTTTATACATGTGTTAAATCAGGTAAGAAGACCGTATGGAATAAAGGTGTTGCAGTTAGTTCAACGCCAACGGCCACTCCAACCCCAACTAAAACTGCGGCACCTTTCGTAGCAAAAATTCCAATTACTCTTCCAGTCGCACAAACTGGTGAAATCACATTTGAAAATGTGATGTCCCATATTTCTGACATTCCAAAAACGGCCTGGCAGAAAGTTCAAGATGTGATTGCTTCAAATAGTGCCGGCACCATAAAGCACGACACATACGTCGGACCTAATACTCAATTAACAATTACTGGCGGAAAAGCAGGCATAGATTCCATTCTTGAAAAAGCTACAAAACTCTGGGCAGGTTTTACCATGTCTAAATATTATTCTGTAGTTTATTACAACATAACCGATGAAAAATGGGCAGAACAAAAAACGCAAGATATTTGGAAAGTTAATGGATATGGATCAGACACAATAGGCTCTGCTTTAAATGCTTTAAGTATAAGTTGCCAAAGTCAAAGCGCACCAGGTGTTGGTGGAGCTGCACTTGGATTTTGCCGTGGAGGCGATGCGGGCGCTGTGACAAATTCAGATAACAGTTTTATTCAGATGGCAGAAGGGGACATAGAACGTCCTGATACAAATGGAAGTAAATTAGTTCATGAATTCACACATACAGTTCAGTCAGCACAGTGGATTGGAAATGCAAATTGCCATAACGAAGGTAATAACTGTTTCCGCACGGGACTAGCTCATGACTTTACCCCATGTTGGATAAATGAAGGTCAGCCAAATGGAATAAACACGATGGTTGCGAACTCAGATTTTTCTTCTTATTTCTCAAGTAGATCTTTCGGTAAGGATCCAGGGCAGAATGTTACTGATTATTCTGCGGGTTCCATTAGAGATTATTTGTATAACCAAAGCCCTACAACGTGTTATCGAAATGGACCTCTCTATCAACTTGGATTTGATTTGGGGGCCAAGGCTATTGAAGCATTAGTTGCAATAGGTGGTCCGCAAGCGACTATGGCACTCTTTGCTCTTGGCGCTGAAGGTCAAGATTTTCCAACTGCATTCAAAAATGTATATGGAATAAGTTGGAGTGATGCTTCAACAATACTTTCCAAAGTCTTAGCAGCGGAGTATTCAAATTAAGGGGAACTTAGCAAAAGGGATTTTGCTTGCCTTAGTCCTTGTCCTCATTCCAGTTGGAGCTTTTTCAGCTTCTAAGATAAGTCCTGGAGCCGCATGCAAGGTTTACAAACAAAAGGTGACTTACCAAAATAAGGTTTATACCTGCGTTAAATCTGGCAAGAAATTGGTATGGAATGAAGGCGTAAAGGTTGCACCAACTGCCACTCCAACACCAACTGCCACTCCAAAACAAACCCCAAACGCTTTTATTCCACCGATTCCAATCACGCTACCGGTACCTGAATCAACAGAATCAAATGCAATTACATTTTCAAACATCACAAGTCGAATATCAGATATTCCGAGTGCTGCCTTCACCAAAGCAGAAGCATTAATTCAAACAAATACATCACCTGCTACAGCTCATGCAATCTATATTGCGCCTGGGCTTGAATCTATTGTTACGAAGGTCGGTATTGAGAAAGTTCTGGATCGTGCTATGAAATATTACGCAGGTTTTCAGCAGAGTGCTTATTATGATGTTTATATTTATGATTATTCAACTATTGCTTGGGCTAACGATCAATACCAGCAAGTCGCAAAAACTAGAAAATACGCTTCTTTCGCCAACTATTATGACGGGTATATAAGGTCAGCAAAAGGCGCGTGTAATGATGGAGATTGCAATGGCAGTCAAAGCGGATCAGTTCCAGGAACAAATGAAGCCTATTTAAATATCCCAATTGATAACGGAAAACATTGGTTCCTGGAAAGTGGCACGCTGGCACACTCTTACGGACATACTGTGCAATCTGCGCAATGGGACGGTACTAAAATTAAAGATGTTGGTGCGCTTAAAAACAAGGCTTATACAGGCTGGCTTTTCCAAGGTAGCGTGACACAGCCCGCTTGGACAATCTCCACTGGAACTTTAAATGGATATCTAGAAGCGAGAAATAATCAAGGTTTTAATCTACGCAACAGCGGATTTAAGAATTTAACTGCTCAAAGCATCACAAACTATTTGCTCTACAGCTCATTAGAGGAGAGCATAGATATAAATGGAAATAAAGTTAATGGTTCGGCATATCCACCAAATCCAATTTGGGAAATAGGAAACTCAACAGGATCAATGGCAGTTGAGTGTCTGGTTGCTATAGGTGGACCACAGTCTGTAATCGCCTTGTCTGTATTAGAAGCCCGAGGAAATTCTCTGGATGTCGCTTTTGAAAAAGTCTACGGAACCTCATGGAAAAAAGCGGCGGAAATTTTGGGCCAAGTAATTGCAATGGAATACGCTCAGAAAACGCCAACGCCTAATTGACCCGTTACCCTTCTGCAATGCGAATTAGGAGAATAATCGCCAAGGGCGTTCTCTTTGCCCTGACACTTACCCTGATTCCCGTTTCAGCAAATTCGGCTCAGAAAATTACTCCTGGAAGCACCTGCAAGGTTTTGAACCAAAAGATTGCGTATTCAAATCGAAGTTACACATGCATTAAATCGGGCAAGAAGTTAGTGTGGAATAAAGGCGCTGCTACTCCAATACCAACGGCTTCTGCGACACCAACACCAACAGCTTCTGCAACTCCCACTCCAACACCAGTTAAACAAGTTTTTTACAAGGCGCCAGATTCAGTAGCGATTTCAACTATTAATGACATTGAGGGCTGTGCGGTTGGGTTTGATTCAAATGGAACGCAAGTTACGACACCAATTTTACAAGCACTTGTAAATAAAGTCTGGCTTGATGTTAAGACTGTTGAGATTGGGTGGAAGAAGACGTGCAATCGCCTTGATCTACCTATGAATAGTTATTTAGCATATGCCAAAGCTAGGTTAGAAAGTAATCTGACTTTGCGATGGAAATTTATCGGCCCCGTCAACATCCTTGGTCGTGACGCTCAAGGCAATGGTGTCGGAGCGCCTTTCGAATTCAGTAATGCCCAAATCCTTCAGGCACATCCTGTTACTGGAGATTACGGAATAACATGGAGCAATATCACCAGCCGAATAAAAGATATCTCTGCAGCTGCCTGGACAGATGCGCAAAACACTCTGGCCCGTAATCAGAGTATTCCTGACGTTTACAAAGGATTTGCATCATATTTAAGTCCTGGTGCTTTGAGTACAGATCCACTTATAGGCAAAGCCGCCGTTCTTATAAAGAGAACTATGGCACTTTACGCAAATGTTGTTCGTGCGAAGAATGTCTATTTCGTTGCAACAACGATTGAAGAGCAAGTTGCGACTCTGGCCAAAATAGAAAAAAGCTATCCAGATGCATTATTAGCTCTCACTCGGAGTTTAAATAGTATTTACGGCATCGATGTCGGCGATGGAGTAGTAGCAGGCTCAGTCTTTATTCAAACCCGATGCGACCGATCAGACTTTGAGCGAAATGCATTCAGCCAACCAACCAATAGTTCACCCTCTATAACTACTTCAGTTATCACCGTAAGTGTTTGCCCACTCAATGCAGATGACGAAAGGGTTGCTGTTCACATCGCAGCACATGAGTACGTACATACCATCCAAGTAGCTTTCCATCCTGGGGGCAACATCCATAACACTCAACCGTGTTGGATGACCGAAGGTGAACCCGAATGGTCACAAGCTGTTGTCGCTGATGATTTCAACACCTACCTTTTATTACAACATTTTCGTCCCTACACAATAGGACAAGGTGGATTAAATCCGACAGACTCAAATCAACTCATCTGGACTCGTCAGGAAATTGAAACCTATCTAAAAGACTCTGCCGATGTAAGTACATGCCAGAAAAGAGATAATTGGGCATATTCTTACTCCTTAGGAGCTGCAACCGTTGAAGCTCTTGTCGCACTTGGTGGAAGTGAATCCGTCTTTGCTCTCGATGAGAGATTGAGTGCGGGACAATCAATAAATGAGGCATTTAGTGATGTTTATGGAATCACTTGGGATGCCGCCGTCCCAATTTTATCTGAGGTAGTTGCTGAAAAAATAACTAAGTCCTTTTCTAGTCAAGCTCTGACCTATCAAACTAAACCATAAAACGTGATTACAACTACGGAGAGATAGAATTTCATGCGCAAACTTTCATTCTTCACGTCACTGATCCTTCTGGCTTCAATTCTTGTTCTACCTCAAGCAGGTGCTGCTACCGCCAAGGCTGGTGCAATCTGCGCCAAGGCTGGTGCAACATCAGTTGTTAAAGGGATTAAGTTCACATGCATTAAATCGGGCAAGAAGTTAGTGTGGAATAAAGGTGCTGCTACTCCAATACCAACGGCTTCTGCAACACCAACACCAACGGCTTCTGCAACTCCCACTCCAACACCAACGCCAACCAAGACCACGACGCCTTTTGTTGCACCTATTCCTATAACACTTCCAGTTGCCCAAGGGGCAATAACTTTTGCCAACATTCTTGATAATGTGGGAAAAATTGCTCAAGTTGCATATGAGAACGTGCAAAAAACTTATGCAGAAAACACAGCCCCAAACGGGATGACTTCAACTTTCTGGATTGGTCCAAATACAGTGCCAATCGGGACAATCTCTGACAGCGATCATGTCAAAAAAGCTATGAGACTGTGGCAAGGTTTCGTTCAGCCAAGTGTATTTGGGGCTTTTTTCTATAACACTCAAGATGAACCTCTGGCGGAGCGAGCCTATGCTGAGTGGAGAACGAAGGAAAAAATTACAACTGGCGGTTCTCCCTCATCGTTACGACTTTCATGTTATGACTTTGGTAGTAAGGGTTTCCCTACCAATTATGACTCGGTTACCACCTTAGAAGACTGTAAATCTGGCGCAGCAAGAATTATCGATTACTCACGCAATATCGGACTAATGATGTTTGGAATTCCTATAGATCCCTCGACGAGATTAGATCCCTACAGAGCTGGTGGACTAGACATTCATGAGTACACACACCTTGTACAAGCATCACAATGGAAAGGTGTTTCAAATGCGTATGAAGATAGTTTGTTCGCAGTTAACCCACCATGGATACACGAAGGTCTTGCACACTTTGCTGCGAAAACACTCGCCTCAGCGACTTTTAACGACTATTTAATTCAGCGTAATGGCGAGGCACTTCATCGAACAAATGGACAAGGTGAAACACCACCGACAGAAGTTTCAAAGATCTCTGATTACCTATCCTTAAGCACCGTAGGACGCTATGACACCTATTACCACTGGGGATACGCAACTGGAATGTTAGCGGTAGAAGCTTTAACCGCAATTGGCGGGGTGCAATCGTGTATGGCGCTGAATGCACTAGAGGCCAGGGGTAATAACTTTTCCCAAGCATTTGAACTCGTTTATGGAATTCCCTGGGCTAAAGCACAACTGATTTTGGCTCAAGTGATTTCAATGGACTATCTGCAGTCAAATATCAATGTGAAATGATGACAAGCACCTGGCGCAACCTGGTGGCTGGTGTCAATCAATACTGTCAAGGGTTTGGGCGCATGGGTTCAAAAACAACGGATTTGGCTTGTCGAAATCAGCCAGATAGTTGAATCTTTGAAGTTCAGGCGCTCAGAAAGTAGCCTTTGCTCGAATAAGGCACTGCAATTGTCCTATACGGCAAAGTTGTCTAAAGTGAAACTGTGAAAATCAAATCGGCTAAAGAAACTCGCTACGACATCGTTTCACTGGGTGAAGTGATGTTGCGTCTTGATCCAGGCGAAGGCCGTGTTCGAACGGCTCGTTCATTTGCTGTCTGGGAAGGCGGCGGTGAATACAACGTTGCTCGTGGATTGCGCCGTTGTTTCGGTCTACGCGGGGCGATTGTTACATCCTTAGCTGATAATGAAGTTGGTCGACTTGTTGAAGATTTAATGCTTACAGGAGGACTTGATCTCCAATACGTAACCTGGAAAAAATACGATGGCATTGGCCGCACAGTCCGTAATGGTTTAAATTTTACCGAACGTGGATTTGGTGTTCGCGGTGCAGTCGGCGTTAGTGATCGTGGCAATACTGCAATCGCACAGATGCAACCTGACGATATTGATTGGGATGCATTATTTTCTCAAGGCGTGCGCTGGTTCCACACTGGTGGAATATTTGCGGGGCTTTCAGAATCGTCGGCAAAAGTTGCTGAAACTGCTATGAAAGCCGCTCACAAACACGGCACCATCGTTTCATACGACCTCAATTACCGTCCTTCTCTGTGGAGCGGAATTGGAGGAGTAGAGCGTGCGCAACAAGTTAATCGCCAATTAGCTCAATACGTCGATGTCATGATTGGCAACGAGGAAGATTTCACCGCTTCCCTTGGCCTTGAAGTTGAAGGTGCTAATGAAAACCTTACTGACCTTGATACCTCTGGCTTCAAGAAGATGATTGAAAAGGCCAGCAAGGAATTTCCTAATTTCCAAGTAATTGCCACAACTCTTCGCGGCGTTACTTCTGCAAGTCGCAATGATTGGGCAGCAATTGCTTGGTCTAAAGAAATCGGCTTTGCTGAATCGACCGCACGCAAAGATCTTGAAATCATGGACCGCGTTGGAGGTGGAGATTCATTTGCATCTGGTTTGATTTACGGTCTCCTAGAAATCGGAGATCTGAAAAGCGCAGTTGAATACGGCGCAGCACATGGGGCATTAGCTATGACAACTCCAGGGGATACAACGATGGTCACATTGGCTGAAGTTGCAAAACTTGCTGGCGGCGGAAGTGCGCGAGTTATCCGTTAAATTCACCGACAAGTTCTTCTAGTAATCGGGAATGTTTGCTGCTTCTAGTTATATATCTGGCGGTTATGGCCTAACCTTCTCACCATGTCTTTGCTCAACTTTGAATCATCGGGCCCTGCGCCGAGAGGTAAAAAGAAGAGCCTAAAAATATTTCTTGGTATTGCAGCTCTTGCAGGATCACTAGTTCTTGGGTCGACGCTGGCAGCAAATATAGATTTGAATGGTTCGCAGCCCGTTGAATTCGGACAAGGCGTTGCCCAGACAGTCGACTGCTCGGGCACAACCGAGCTAACGATCACCCCTAATGCAGAATTTACAAATGCTACTGGAGGTGGAGCTTTTTACTTCACATCAGTAACAGTTTCCAATATTCCTATTTCTTGTTATGACAAAGATTTCACCATCAAGGCTTATGGAAACTCGGGCAATTCACCACTTGAACTCTTTAATACAACTTCTACTTCCGCCGTGGTCTATAACAATTCGGGAACATTTGAAATTTGGACAGGTAGCACGGGTGCTTCAATTACAAGTGACTCAGGAACTTTCACCTTCACTTTCACATCGCCTGTTGCACTCTCCACACAGGTATTCAGCCTCACGATAGAAAGCAATGATCATATTGATGTGGAACCAGCTTTTTGCAATACATTGAACGGAACACTCAACTTACTGGTTTGCACGGTTAATTCTGGCGTCACGCTGGGTTCCTCTTCTCTCTTAATACCTAAGCGATACACATTGAGAATTAGCGATCCAAACGTAACCATAACTAATAATGGGACCATAACTAATAATGGGACCATAGATAGCAGTGGCGCTATAACCAATAACGGCACCATAAATAACAATGGGCCCTACTTCAATAATTCATACTCTAACTCGCCCACTGGCACTATCAACAACAATTTTGGTGGAGTATTTAACAACCGTGGACAAGTTTTGAGTAACGGAACGATCAACAATCGCCATATCTTTAATAACACCAGCAGTAACCCCGATGCTGTTTACCAAGGTGATCTTGGAATAATCACTAACTTCGCACCCTATGAATGGAATGGTCCATTGCCAACAGGGTGGGGACGATTTAACGTAAATTAAAAAGTGAGATAGATGAATTGCTGCGACTAGATCAGTAAGACCTTTTGAACTACATCTCAGGAACACTTACGCTTGTAAGTGGGTTGTGAGGGACTCGAACCCCCGACCCAGGCATTAAGAGTGCCTTGCTCTACCAACTGAGCTAACAACCCGAAGCATCCAGGCGCCGGAAACGCTTGAATGCAGGTGGAAACCTATCAGCATCTACGGCCTTGTCGCACACGCGCGACACCGCCAAAATGGTCATATGAGTCACTGGGAAATACGGATTGCCCTTGTTCTGACCCTGTTTCTGGCAGGGGCTCCAGAGGTTTCTAATGCGGCGGCGCCAACTGTTACTGACGTGATTGCAACGTTGGCGGTTAAGGGCCGTGCGCCAAAGACTGGTTACACAAGAGATCAGTTTGGAACTGCTTGGAAAGATGTAGATGGAAATAGCTGCGATACCCGCAACGATATTTTAAAGCGCGATTTATTGGATCAAGTATTTAAGGATCGCTGCGTCATAACCTCGGGGACTTTGCCTGACCCATACTCTGGAGAAAATATAGATTTTGTAAGGGGAGTGGGCACTAGCAATGCTGTGCAGATAGATCACGTTGTTGCGCTTTCTAACGCGTGGCAGACCGGGGCTTTTAAATTAACAGTTGAAAAGCGTACAGCTTTTGCAAATGACCCACTGAATTTATTGGCAGTTAAAGGTGTACTGAACTCTCAAAAAGGTGATGGAGATGCAGCAACCTGGTTGCCACCGAAGAAGAGTTATCGGTGCGCCTACGTAGCTCGCCAAGTAGCAGTCAAAGCTAAATATGGCTTGTGGTTAACGGCGCCTGAAAAAGCTGCGATTGAAAAGATTATTACAACGTGCCCAAAACAGTTGATACCAAGTAATTAATGCGAACCGTTATATCGGTTGTATGAATTCTTGATCTCTTCTTCAGCTGCTTCATGACCAACCCATGCACCGCCATGAACTTCTTTGCCTGGCTCTAGAGTTTTATAGACTTCAAAGAAGTGCTTAATTTCATCGAGTTCATAACTAGGAACGTTATCGATATCTTGCAGGCTTGCTTTGCGAATATCACCAGCGGGAACGCATAAAAGCTTGTCATCTCCGCCTTTTTCATCAGTCATACGGAACATGCCAATTACGCGACATGAAACTACGCAGCCCGGAAAAGTTGGTTCATCAAGCATGACAAGTGCATCAAGTGGATCGCCATCTAATGAGAGTGTGTTTTTAACAAAGCCATAATCATGCGGAAAACGTGTTGCGGTAAAGAGCATGCGGTCTAAGCGAACTTCGCCGGTGTTGTGATCGATTTCGTATTTGTTTCTAGAACCTGCTGGGATTTCTACGACTACGTCAAAAATCATTTTCGCCCAACTCTCTAGTGTGTCGTGCAGTAAAAGTGGGGTGAACGACGGGGCTCGAACCCGCGACATCCCGGACCACAACCGGGTGCTCTACCAGCTGAGCTACGTCCACCATGAGTGCCAAAGTCTACCTGTTACACCGATGTGCCCGGAACAAATACTGCGCTGCGGTAATACGCTAATTCGGCAATTGAATCTTGAATATCGCCTAAGGCGCGGTGATTGCCCGTTTTTGCCGGGGCGTTGAAGTAGGCCTTGGGATACCAGCGACGGGCTAACTCTTTTATAGATGAGACATCGATGGTGCGATAGTGCAGGTATTCATTGAGCCGTGGCATATCGCGTGCAATAAATGAGCGATCGACCGAGACAGAGTTACCAGCCAACGGTGATTTTCCGGGCGCAGTATTAGCGCTCTCCAAATATTTAATAATCGCATCTTCTGCCTCTGTCACAGAAACACCATTTGGAATCTCGGTGATTAATCCTGAGGTCGTGTGCATCGCTGTGACAAATTCATTCATGCCGGCTAATGCATCGGCGCTCGCTTTTATAACAACATCGACGCCATCGCCAATGACATTGAGTTCAGAGTCGGTTACAAGGACGGCGATTTCGACGAGGACATCTTTCTCAAGAGAAAGCCCCGTCATTTCGCAGTCGATCCAGATCAGGTTCGGTTGTTCATTGGCCATGCGCGCCTGGCAGGAATCGAACCTGCGACAACCCGCTTAGAAGGCGGGTGCTCTATCCGACTGAGCTACAGGCGCCTGTAGGGTCGTGAATGCTAAGTCTACCGACACATA
>CAESAH010000002.1_pt1 | contig 87450 bp, 92 predicted proteins | sample 7263611 | NCBI WGS metagenome assembly CAESAH01 (sample SAMEA6814118, study PRJEB35770) | freshwater metagenome | biome: Freshwater; feature: Freshwater reservoir; material: water | place: Czech Republic | collected 2017-07-26 | depth 30m m | reverse complement strand
TTCAACATCCACGACCGATAGTTGTATGTAATTGATTGCGCACCCCGCTGCGATTAATTTTTATGACACACATAAACAGGAGTACACACACAGTTGGCTACAAAAATTCGCTTAATGCGCATGGGTAAAATTCGCACACCATTTTTCCGCGTAGTTATTACAGACTCACGCAAGGCACGTAACGGACTTTCAATTGAAGAAATTGGTCGTTATGTTCCAGGACAAGAACCATCACTTATTGAGATCAACTCAGAGCGCGCTCTGTACTGGCTCGGTGTTGGTGCACAACCATCAGAGGCTGTAGAGGCTCTTCTGAAGGTCACTGGAGATTGGCAAAAATTTAAAGGTCTTCCTGGAACTGAAGGAACACTTCGTGTTGCAGCTCCTAAGGTCGGCAAGCATGTTGCTTATGAAGCAGCGATGAAGTTGGCAATGGATGAACCAAAAGAAGGCGCAACTACTCTCAAGAAGAAAGCACAAGAAAAGTTAGCTGCAAAGGCAAATCCAGTTGTGTCCCAAGAAACTTCAAATGAAGAGGTGTCAGAGGTTCCAGTCCAAGAGGTGACTGCAGATGTAGTGGTTGAAACCGAGGCAGTAGTTGAAGCTCCAGTAGAGGCAGTTGTTGAAACACCTGCTGAAGTTGTTGTTGAAACACCTGCTGAAGAAGTGGCTGCCGAATAACAATGATGGATGAAGCCCTAGAGCATTTAGTAAAGGGAATCGTCGATAATCCCGATGATGTTGTTGTTGCAGAAAAAACACATCGCCGTGGAACAACTCTTGAGGTTCGAGTGAACCCAGAAGATATTGGCAAAGTTATTGGTCGTAATGGGCGCACTGCAAAGGCACTTCGCACGGTCGTGAGTGCAATTGCAGGACGTACTGTTCGCGTCGATCTCATCGAGACCGACGAAGCACGCTAGCAATGCGTTTACTCGTGGGGCGCATCGGTCGCGCCCACGGAATTCTTGGAGAAGCGACGATTGAGGTTCGAACTGATGAACCTGATCGTCGTTTTGCCATTGGTAACAAACTTCAAACTGATTCGCTGGGAGAGCTAAAAATAATCTCTGGCCGAGTCCATAACGGTATTTTGCTGTTGGGTTTTGACGGGATTACCGATCGCAACGGAATCGAAAAACTTCGCAATACCTTGATTTACTGCGATGTCGATATCAATGAACCAGGTATTGATGAGGATGATTACCATGTATTACAGCTCATCGGTTGTGCTGCACATTCGCAATCTGGTGAAGTAATTGGTGAAGTTACAGATGTGATTAATCTTCCTGGTCAAGATTTGCTGGCAATTAAGACTAAGGGCGGCGAAATTCTAATTCCTTTCGTCCATCAATTAGTCCCATTAGTGGATATTGCAGCAAGAAAAGTTGTTGTTATTCCACCAGAAATAGCAGGAGCCGTCCAATGAAAATCGATGCCGTTACGATTTTCCCTGAGTACTTTGCGCCCTTGCAACTTTCTCTTTTAGGTAAAGCACAGGAAACTGGGTTAGTTGAATTTGATATTCACGATTTACGTAGTTTTGCCACAAACGTTCATAACCAAGTAGATGACACGCCATATGGTGGTGGTGCAGGTATGGTGATGATGCCTGAAGTTTGGGGACATGCATTAGATCCATTAATGGATTCTGACACCGACTTGATAATCCTGACGCCCGCCGGAAAGAGATTTGACCAACCAATGGCTGCAAAGTTTTCAAACGCTAAACACCTGGTTTTTGCCTGTGGGCGATATGAAGGAATTGATGATCGAGTGCGTCAGCATTATTTAGCTAAAAATTTCCGTGTGCACGAAGTCTCAATTGGCGATTATGTCTTAGGTGGGGGAGAAGTAGCATCCCTTGTAATGATCGAAGCCATCACTCGATTAATCCCTGGTGTTCTTGGCAATCCAGAATCGTTAGCAGAAGAGTCACATAATGAGCAGGGATATCTTGAGTATCCAAATTTCACAAAACCACAAAACTGGCGAGAAATAGCTGTGCCAGAGATTTTATTAAGTGGAAATCACGGTGAAATTGCAAAGTGGCGAGCGGCACAAGCAATTGAGCGTGCGAAAAACAATTTATAACTGGTCAGTAACCCGAACTCTGCCGTAAGTTTGCACCATGACGTATGACAGCAAAGCCATTCAAGCTCGCCTTATCCGTGATCTTGAACCAGTCGTTGGTGTCGAACTCGACCGACATTTAAAAGTTCAAAAAAACTGGTATCCGCATGAGTATGTCCCTTGGTCAGAAGGTCGAGACTTTGCCGGTCCACTTAATGGTGATGCATGGGAAGCCAAAGATTCGCGATTGACTCCCGTTGCACAAGATTCATTGATTCTTAATCTGTTGACTGAAGATAACTTGCCGAGCTATCACACTGAAATTGCACTTTCCATGGGCCGCGATGGGGCATGGGGAACATGGATTGAACGTTGGACGGCTGAAGAAGCACGTCACAGCATTGTTATCCGAGATTATTTAATGGCAACACGTGGTGTTGATCCTTATGAACTTGAAGACTTGCGCATGGCCCATATGTCACTGGGCTATCAAACTCCATATGAAAATGACATGTTGCACACAATTGCTTACGTTTCATTCCAGGAGTTAGCAACAAGAATTTCACACCGTAATACTGGCAAAATCTCAGCTGACCCGATCGCAGAGTCGATGATGCAGCGTGTTGCCTTAGATGAAAACCTTCACATGCTTTTTTACAGAAATACTTTGAGTGCAGCACTTGATATGGAACCAAATGCTTCAATGCGAGCTATCGCAGATGTAGTGACAAATTTTGATATGCCGGGTGCGAATATGCCAGGCTTTGGTCGCAAGGCAGTACAGATTGCTCTTGCCGGTATTTATGACATGCAGCAACACTTGGAAGAAGTCGTGGCTCCAGTTCTTCGCGCATGGAATGTTTTTGAGCGCACGGATCTGAGTGGCGATGGTTTAGTCGCCCGGGATGAACTTGCCGCGTTCTTGGCAAAAACCACCGATGAATCCAATCGATTTAATGAAAAGCGCGAGCTACATTTTGAGCGCTTAATCGCACGTGGACAAGAACCTTTGCGAATCATTAAGTAGTATTGCCCGTATGTCCAAAAGCGTAATCTTCATTGAGCATGACCATGTCTCTGCTGGTGGTCCAATTTGGAAACAGTTTGAAAAACGTGGTTACGAAATCTCTCGATTCATTATTGTTGATGAAGAACATGCTAAAGCACCAAATGTCACACCAGTGTGGCCGGACTTACTTTCATTTGATGTTGTAGTTGTCATGGGTGCACCGTATGCAGCGTATGACGACGGTGCAATCGGTAATTGGTTAATTCCACAAGTTGCCAAGATGCGCGAAGTTCATAACGCTGGAATTCCAGTATTAGGAATCTGCTTTGGGGGACAGCTCATGTCTCGTGTATTAGGTGGAACGGTTTCGCGTTCACCACATGCTGAACTTGGTTGGTATGAAGTAGATAGTGATGACGAGAGTTTCATTCCTAGAGGCCCATGGTTTCAATATCACTGGGATCGCTTCACTGTGCCACCAGGAGCTACAGAAATTGCACGAACCGAACTATGTCCGCAGGCCTATCACTTCGGTCGCACATTAGGTCTGCAGTTTCATCCAGAAATTGATGCAGAAGTTCTGGATATGTGGCTAGCAATGGATGGTGGGTGTGCCGAAGTTGAATCTGAAGGCGTTGTGGTTGAAGCGTTACGGAGTGAAACTAGAAAACTTGAGGCGCAAAGTAATCAGCGCGGTTACGATTTAGTTGATCAATTTCTTGATCGAATCGCAACCGCGCCAATACGCACTGTCTAATCTGCTTTTTCTTTAGTCGTTTGAGATAAATACGTTCTTTAGCTCTGTATAAGAATCAACGGCATCTGGACCTAAACCACGTCCTAGACCTGACTGCTTAAATCCACCAAATGGTGTCCAAAAACGGACTGAAGAGTTTGAGTTAACAGATAGAGCGCCAGATTCAATTGCGCGTGAGACTCGAAGCGCACGGCCGACATCACGTGTCCAAATCGAACCAGACAAGCCATATTCGCTGTCATTGGCCATCTTGATACCTTCGGCTTCATCCTCAAAAGTTAAAACAGAAACTACAGGACCAAAAATTTCTTCGCGCCAAGATTTTGATTGGGCATTCTTAGGTAGCAAAACCGTTGGTGGCATCCAATAGCCAGGTCCCGATGGGGCGGTGCCTTGAAAGGCAATCTTTTCATCTAAGTAAGACTCGACAACATCGAACTGCTTTTTTGAAATAAGTGGACCCATTTCAGCAGTTGCAAGATTTGGATCTTCACAACGAAACTTTTTAACGGCAACTTCAAAGTGCTCCATGAACTTATCGAATGCTGATTTCTGAACCAAAATACGTGACCGCGCACAACAATCTTGCCCGGCGTTATCAAATACTGCGCCAGGTGCACCTGCTGCAGCTTTTTCGATATCTGCATCAGCGAAGATAATATTGGCGCTCTTGCCACCAAGCTCAAGAGTTACTCGCTTCACTTGATCGGCGCATCCAGCCATAATCTGCTTGCCTACTTCAGTAGAGCCCGTGAAACCAACTTTGCGCACTAATGGGTGAGTAACAAAACGATTTCCAACAACACTTCCTTTTCCAGGAAGAATGTTGAGTACACCTTCAGGAATACCGGCTAGCAGGGCCAATTCTCCCAGACGTATTGCAGTCAGTGGTGTGTATTCGGCAGGCTTTAGTACAACTGTATTTCCTGCAGCTAGCGCCGGAGCAAAACCCCAACCAGCAATTGGCATCGGGAAGTTCCACGGAACAATGATTCCAACTACACCTAAAGGTTCTTTGAAAGTTATATCTATTCCGCCAGGTACAGGAATTTGTTTACCAAATAAGCGCTCTGGTGCTGCTGAGTAATACATCAATGTATTAGCTACGTTATCGGCTTCCCACAGAGCGTTACCGCGCGTGTGCCCAGCATTTGTAATTTCTAATTGTGCCAACTCTTCACGATGATCAGTGACAACTTGTGAAAATGCACGAAGCAAACGTGCACGCTCACCAGGAGTTACATTTTTCCATGATTCAAAAGCTTTTGCCGCCTTAGCAATTACTGCATCCGTTTGTTCCAGATCTAAATGAGGAACATTCTTAACTAACTGTTCATTGGCAGGGTTGATTACATCGTATGAAGTAGACACGTGAGATTTAGAACCTTTCGAAGTTACGGACGAGTTCCCAATCGGTAATTGCTTTACCGTATGCAGCAATTTCAATCTTGGCCATATTCGCATAATGTGCCTGAACTTCTGCGCCAAAGGTCTCTTTAACCCACGCGCTATTTTCCCAAAGAGCAAGCGATTCATTCATAGACGATGGAACACGCTGTGAATCTGATTCATACGCATTTCCCGTAAAGGCTGGCTCTAGAACCATCTTGTTCTTGATTCCATCTAGTCCGGCAGCAATAATTCCTGAAACCGCTAGATATGGATTGACGTCACCACCGGCAACGCGATTTTCAAGGCGAAGGCTCTGACCTTTTCCAACTAAACGCAAAGCACATGTGCGGTTATCACGTCCCCAGCGAATTGCTGTTGGTGCAAATGAACCGGGCACGTAACGCTTATATGAGTTGATATTTGGTGCAAAAAGTAAAGACATTTCACGCATGTGTGCAATCTGGCCTGCGATGAATTGACGGCCAAGATCGCTTAAACCCTGCTCTTTGTCAGAATCGTCTGCCATCACCATTGAGCCATCTAAGCCTCGGAATGAAAGGTGAATATGTGAAGAGTTACCTTCTTTTTCATTTGGCTTAGCCATAAATGTGAGGGCATAACCATCCTGTGCAGCAATCTCCTTGGCACCGTTCTTATAAATAACATGGTTATCGCAATTGGAAAGCGCATCAGAGTATTTAAAAGCAATCTCATGCTGACCAAAGTTACATTCACCCTTAACGGACTCAACGGTCATTCCCGCTTTAGCCATAGCAAGGCGGATTCTGCGAAGAAGTGGTTCAATGCGCGATCCGCCCATGATGGAATAATCCACGTTGTATTGATTGACTGGAATTAAATTCTTGTAGCCCTTGTTCCACGCTTCTTCGTACGTGTCCTTATAAACGACAAACTCAAGCTCAGTCCCACACATTGCTTCCATGCCCGCATCTTTGAGCGCTTTTACTTGCTTGCGCAAAATCTGACGAGGAGAGGCAACAACGTCAGTGTGATCAAGCCATTGGACATCGGCTAGAACTAGGGCAGCGCCTTCTTGCCAATCGATTAATCGAAGCGTGTCCATATCTGGAACTAAAGCGAAGTCGCTATAGCCGCGCTCCCATGACGACATTTCATATCCATCAACAGTATTCATATCGACATCGACAGCTAAAAGATAGTTGCAACCTTCAGTGCCGTGCTTGAGAACTTCATCAAGAAAGAAGGTTCCGTGAATACGCTTGCCGGTTAAGCGGCCCTGCATATCTGTCATTGCTACTACAACGGTATCTATCTCACCGCTCTTGATCTTGGCGCTTAAATCAGCAATCGTCATTGATGTCATGCCTCGTAGCGTAACGATTTACGCCTTTAAAATCCAGGGTAAAAAAATCTCCCCGCACATTTCGTGCGGGGAGATTGTGAGAGTTATAACTCTTTTATAGGTTACTTCTTGGTCCTGTGAACCATTTCTTTGCAGATAGGGTCCACCAGATCCATAGGATAATTAATGCTCCACCTGTTACAAGCGGTGCATAGTTAACTGCAGTCCAAGTAAAGTCTTTATTACCTGGAGTTCCAGCTGGTGAGAATGGCAAGATGAAGTAAATAGAGATGATGGAGATTTCTGCAACCGCCACAATATTCATCCACTTGTATTTTGACCCAAGGGTCCAGGCGCCAGCTTTGAACTTATCGCCAGCCTTTAGGCGCTGATAGATAGGAATCAAGAACGCAAGGTAGAGAGAAATTACACAAACAGATACAACTGCATAGAAAGCGGTTGGTGCACCTGTAGGTGATTTCCACAATGCTGGAAGAGTCAAGACTATTCCGCCGGCTGAAGAAGCAAGCACTGCGTTCAATGGAACATGGTGCTTGTTAACTTTCTTCCAAAGATTTCCTCCAGGTACGGCACCATCGCGTGAGAATGCGTACATCATGCGTGAACATGAAGTTAAGCAAGCAGTTACGCAGAAGATTTGACCCAAAGTAGTAATGATCATGACCAACTTAAATGCAAGACCTCCACCAAGAGCGGTGTAAAGAACAGCAATAACTGATCCTCCACCAAATGGATTGACCGCTAGATCGAATGAACTGATTGTGTCCACCTGTGTAGCGGCAAATAGGAATGCCATGAGCAGGATGTATCCACCGATTGCTGAGTAGAAAATCGACTTCCAGATTCCCTTAGCAGCATTGATGTGTGCATCGTGTGTCTCTTCAGACAAGTGAGCTGAGGCATCGAAGCCGGTGATTGTGTACTGGGTAAGCAAGAAACCAAGTGGCAATACGTATAGCCAGTATGAGTTGTCGCTAAAACCAGAACTGTTAATTTTGGTAGTAAACATCCAAGACAATGTCTGGTGCTTCTCAGGAACAATCAACAGAATTGCAATCACTACAGCTGTTCCAAATACGTGCCACCATACAGAAATGTTATTGAAAAGTGAAAGTAGATGACCGCTATAGATATTGATCAATGTAACAACAAGAATGATTGCCAAAAATAGGAAGAACTGTTGCTTGATGTAGTCGCCACCAAGGAAAGTTGTTGCATAATTTGGCCACTGCGCTCCAAGGATTGTGTTCAAGAAGCTAGCTGCTCCATAACCAACGGAAGCAGTTACAGAAATCAAACCAATTAAGTTAAGCCAACCAGTAAAGAAACCAGCCTTCGCTCCACCTAATTTTGAAGCCCACCAGTAAATTCCACCTGATGTTGGATAAGCAGATGCAAGTTCTGACATACAAAAGCCGATGATCAGAATCAAAAGCGATACAACTGGCCAACCAATTGAAATCGCTACTGGTCCACCGTTATTCCACGCTTGGGCAAATGTTGTAAAGCAGCCTGCAAGAATTGAAATAATTGAGAACGAAATCGCAAAGTTTGAAAAACCAGACCAGCTGCGATTGAGTTCCTGTTTATAGCCGAGTTCGGCTAAGCGTTGTTCATCTGTTAGTGCCAAGATGTTCTCCTCCTTGAGTCATTTGGGGTAATCTTTCTACTCCACAGTGTGACTGAAATGGAAGAGGTTTTCTCAAAAATGTGCCGTCTGATGGGCTACGTGTCGCAGGCTGAATCCTCATTTCCCGCACAGGTGGGCAAAGATTTCGAAGAATTCATCGCATTGTCATCTGTTCACTGTGATGGCTGGGGAATCACTACAAATGATAGACAGCACGCCCACACGGTGCTAGAGAAAAAAGTTGAAGCTGCAGCAGAGAGTGCTACTTTTCAAAAGATAGTTACAGACAACGAAGCCGATGGCGCACTACTGCACCTTCGATGGGCAACAAAAGGTTTGTCCATCAGCGAAAACAACACACACCCATTTGTTTATGGAGATTATTCATTTATACATAATGGATCGATTTTTCCACCTGATTCGATTATTGATTTTATTGACGAAAAATTTAAGAAATTAATTATTGGCGAGACTGACAGTGAGCGTTATTTCTATCTCATGATGGGTCAAATCGAGAAACTTGGCCTTGAAAATGGCATCAAAAAAACTCTTGCAATAATTAAGGAAAATGGAAAGACAACCTCACTTAATTTCATGTTGATGAATAATGAGAACTTTATAGTTGGCAGTGAACATGATTCAGCAAAGAAACCAGAGTGGGCACCGGATGACTATTACGTCATTAAGTACAAGAAAAACGATGATGGCGTTCTCTTTGCCTCAAGTGGATGGAACCAGCCTGGCTGGCATGTGCTTGAAAATCACCACATGGCCATCGTTAACCGTTCTAGCTTTGAGATTAACGTAATCAACCTCTAAACCTTCGCGTTACGATAGGCACATGGTCCGCACATACGCCGTTGAAACTTATGGCTGTCAGATGAATGTGCACGACTCAGAGCGCATAGCGGGATTACTAGATGAAGCTGGTTTTATTCCAGTTGAACCTGGAACCCAGGCGGACATCGTGGTCTTTAATACATGTGCAGTTCGTGAAAATGCTGACAACAAACTCTACGGAAATTTATCTTTCTTAGCGCCCATTAAAAAGGCCAACCCACATATGCAGATCGCGGTTGGGGGATGTCTGGCACAAAAAGATCAGGCGGTGATTCTTAAAAAGGCACCGTACGTTGATGTGGTCTTTGGAACTCACAACGTCGGATCATTGCCAGCTTTGCTAGAAAGAGCGCGTATCGAAGAAGAATCCCAAGTTGAGATTCTTGAATCCCTCGAGCATTTCCCATCCACATTGCCTGCACGTCGCTTATCTGCCTTCTCATCGTGGGTTTCGGTCTCTGTGGGTTGCAACAACACCTGCACATTTTGCATAGTTCCAACTCTTAGAGGCATTGAAAAGGACCGAAGTTCTGCAGATATTTTGCGCGAAGTGCGAGCCCTGGTTGATCAAGGTGTTATTGAAATTACTTTGCTTGGTCAGAATGTAAATGCTTATGGGGTTGATTTTGGCGATCGCAGTGCTTTTGCAAATTTACTCAGAGATTGCGGAAAAATTGATGGGTTAGAAAGAGTCCGATTTATGTCTCCACATCCTCGCGATTTTACTGATGACGTTATTGAAGCGATGGCACAAACTCCCAATGTTATGCCTCACCTCCACATGCCATTGCAGTCTGGCTCTAATTCTATTTTGCAAGCAATGCGCCGTTCATACCGCACTGATAGATATTTAGGAATTATTGATCGTGTACGCACCGCTATGCCACATGCCGTGATTACTACTGACATCATCGTTGGTTTTCCGGGTGAAACAGAAAATGACTTCCTAGCAACGATGGACCTCTGTACGCAGGCACGTTTTGCAGCGGCATATACCTATCAATATTCAAAGCGCCCTGGAACTCCAGCTGCCACGATGCCAGATCAAATTTCTCCTGAAGTTGTTGGCGAACGCTATACGCGCTTGCATAATCATCAGCAAGCGATTTCATTATCGGTAAATGAAGAAGCGGTAGGTAAAGAATTTAAAGTACTGGTTGGCGATTACGAGGGTCGCAGAGATGAAGTACAAGAGCGCATGACTGGGCGCAGCGAAGATTTTAGATTAGTTCATTTTTCGAACACCATCGATGCCCGACCAGGTGATGAGGTCAAAGTTTCAATTACGCAAGCATCCGCGCATTACTTAATCGGTTCGCCGGGGACTGTAAGGCCTACGCGTGGTGGAGATGCCCATGCCGCTCGTAACGCAGAAAAGAAAAGCTCAGCAACCTTATTGGGAATGCCGACGCTAAAAGTATGAAGTTAATTGTCATCTGTGGGGCTACAGCAACTGGAAAATCAGATTTAGCAATTGCACTTGCATCAGAGTTAAACGCAGAAATCATCAATGCCGATTCGATGCAGATCTATAAAGGCATGGATATCGGTACGGCTAAATTGCCAGTAAGTGAGCGTGCTGGAATTGCGCACCATATGCTTGATGTTCTAGAGGTAAATCAAGATTCAACGGTTGCTTGGTATCAAGAGCAAGCGCGCGCAGCGATTTCCGATATTCACGCGCGAGGCAAAGATGCAATTGTCGTCGGAGGAACAGGTTTGTACATTAAATCGATTCTCGATGAACTTAATTTTCCAGATACCGATCCTGTAGTCCGAGCCGGCCTTGAACTTGAATTGGCGACAATTGGCCTCAACCCTTTATTTGAACGCTTAGAAAAATTAGACCCAGCCGCTGCAATTGCTATTGATCGCGCTAACTCGCGCCGAGTTATTCGCGCGCTAGAAGTTATTGCAATAACTGGCAAACCTTTCACAGCTAATCTGCCGCGAGAAGCAAGCACACGCTATCCGAACGCAGTTCAATTTGGTTTGGTTATGGATCGCGATCACTTAGGTGAGCGAATCAGCCAGCGGGTTGATCGCATGTGGGAATTGGGTTTTGTTGAAGAAGTCGAAAAGTTAATTAAGAATGGAATCACCACAGGACGCACCGCTCAGTTAGCTCTGGGTTATTCGCAACTCATAGCTATGCAGAACGGACTGTGGAGTGAAGAAGAAGCGAAGGAAGACACGAAGCGCGCCACACGACAGTATGCAAGGCGTCAAGAGACTTGGTTCTCGCGCGATGAGCGAATCACCTGGATTTCGCAAGCACAACCTCGATTCGAGACTGCAATGCACCACTTAGAGAAGATAAACTAATCTCAATGATTGCAACATATGGTCACGGTACCGAAAATGATTTTGTACTAGTTTTTGACCCAAACGACGAGCATTCAATAACAACTGCCCAAACTGCCGCGATTTGTAATCGAACAACCGGAGTTGGTGCTGATGGCTTAATTCGAATTATTAAGCGCGATGACAAGTGGTTTATGGATTATCGCAATGCTGATGGATCTTTAGCCGAGATGTGTGGAAACGGCATTCGCGTCATGGCCCGGTACTTAGTTGAACGCGAGCATGTGCCCGAAGGAATTTTTGGAATTAATACTCGAGATGGAATGAAACATTTGCGTGTTCCATTGACCGGTGATATTTCAGTGAATATGGGAAAAGTCAGTGATGAAGAAATAGCCATTACCGCAGCAAATAACGGGCACATTTGGAATGGTTACAACATAAATGTTGGCAACCCGCACGCAGTTGTATTTGTTGATGATATTTCCCAAGTCGGGGCACTGAATGAGGCGCCTATTGTGCGTCCAAAAGATACGTATCCTGAAGGTGTAAATGTTGAATTTGTGCAGATTACTGGAGATCACGAAGCAACTATGCGCGTATATGAACGTGGAAGCGGAGAAACTCGTTCATGTGGAACAGGTACGTGCGCAGTTGCATTTGCGGCCTCGCTTCACTCTAAAGAACGCTTGCCTGCGCATTGGGTTATTTATCCTCCAGGTGGACGTCTAGAAGTTTCAATCGATGGACATTCGAACGCAACTTTGATCGGCCCGGCATTACTAGTTAAAGATGTAGATATTTCGGAGTTCCTACTTGCCTGATAAAGAGTTCGACGATGAGTTCGAGGCTCTTCTTGCTGAAAGTGCACGCGTAGCTGCCGAATACGATGCCAGCGACGAAGACGAGTTAGTTGACCCAACTCAAGAGCTTTCAGAACGCCATTCATTAAGGCGTGTTAAAGGTTTTTCTACACAGCTTCAGGATATTACCGAGGTTGAAAACCGAGAACTACAACTTGAACGCGTTGTTTTAGTAGGAGTATGGACTGAAGGTACGTCAGAGATGGCAGAGAATTCATTAGCCGAACTCAAAGCATTAGCAGAAACTGCTGGCTCAGAAGTTATGGAAGGAATAATTCAGCGTCGCGATAAACCAGACCCAGCTACTTATATTGGTTCAGGTAAAGTTGCAGAACTTAAGCAGATAGTTGTTGCAACAGGAGCTGACACAGTTATCTGCGATGGTGAACTTTCACCTTCACAGTTACGTCAGCTCGAAGAAAAAATCAAAGTTAAAGTGGTAGATCGAACTGCGTTAATTTTGGATATCTTTGCCCAGCATGCAAAAAGCAAAGAAGGTAAGGCGCAAGTAGAACTTGCTCAGATCGCTTATCTCTTGCCACGACTTCGTGGTTGGGGAGATTCACTCTCGCGCCAAGCCGGAGGTCGCGCAGCAGGTGGCGCCGGTATTGGTGGTCGTGGTCCAGGTGAGACAAAAATTGAAACAGACCGACGCAAAATTCGCGACAAAATGGCAAAGCTTCGTAAAGAGATTGCTGAAATGAAAGTATCGCGTGACACCAAACGACAAGAGCGCAAGCGTTTCAATATTCCATCTGTGGCTATTGCCGGTTACACCAATGCTGGAAAGTCGTCACTTCTCAATCGACTTACTGATGCGGGTGTACTTGTAGAGAATGCACTCTTTGCAACATTGGATCCAACCGTACGAAAGTCTCAAACAAGTGATGGTCGCGTTTACACTCTCAGCGATACGGTGGGCTTTGTACGACATCTCCCACATCAATTAATTGATGCTTTCAAATCAACGCTTGAGGAAGTTTCGGGTTCGGATGTGATTGTTCACGTGGTTGATGGTTCACACCCTGATCCTTTTGAACAGATCCGAGCAGTGCGTGAAGTCATCACTGAAATTGGCGGGGGAGACATCCCTGAAATTATTGCAATTAATAAAGTTGATATTGCAAAACCTGAAGTAATTATGGAGATCTTGCGCAAAGAACCAAACAGTTATGCTTTTTCTGTTCGAACAGGCTTTGGAATTGAAGGCCTGGTTTATGCAATTGAACGTTCACTGCCGAGACCGTCGATAGAAATTAACGCAGTGATTCCCTATGAGCGAGGCGATTTGATCCACGAAATTCATGAACGCGGAGAAATCTTTTCAGAAACGTATGTGGAGGCTGGCACCGCTATTCATGCCAGAGTCGATGCAACGCTGGCTGCCGCGATAGAAAAGGTGCAAGTGAGGGGGGAATAACCCCGACACGCCGAGCGTTATAGCAACAGGAAAGCCCTATGTGCGCCATGATGCGCCCGCAGGACGAACTAATAAGGAATCGAGGTGAGAGCAATGGCAACAGATTACGACACACCCAGAAAAACGGATGAAGAACTCCATGAAGAGTCGTTAGAAGAATTAAAAGCTAAACGTGTCGACGCTCAATCCGGCCAAATTGATGTTGATGAAGCAGAGGCAGCTGAAAACCTAGAACTACCTGGTGCAGATTTGTCAGGTGAAGAGTTAGCTGTTCGTGTAGTGCCAAAGCAAGTTGATGAATTTACATGTTCACGATGTTTTCTTGTGCATCACATTACACAGCTGGCTAAAGGAGAAGGCGCCAAAGCTGTTTGTAAAGAATGTAACTAATTTACTTTTAAAGCGTTTACTAGCTGATTCGCCTTATTACTTGTAACTAACCAGTAAGGCGTCTCATCTCGCTTATCGCTCAAAGTAATTTTTACGCCAGTTGATGACCAAAACCGAATTCCTAGGTATGCACTTGGGTTGGCATCACGGCCTCTAATATTTTTCATTTCGCTGCTATCTAATACTGTTGCTTGATCTATGTATTTCAAATCTATGTGGGCTCTTCCTACCTTTAATTCAGCGGCTGTGATTTCAATAATCAGTCGGCTTTGAATCCACACAAGAAGCAAGAGGGTGGTTGTAGCTGCAAGGGTGATGAGCGCTGCTACGTTTCCAAGCGCGGCCCAAACTGAGAGAACTAAGGAAAGAAAAAAGAAATAGATAAGCGCTAATAGCCAGAGTGGCATACGGATCACTTCGCGGTATCGCACAGGTCTTACGCTATCGGATACTCTTATCCTCATGAGCCGTATCGCTTCTACAACGCCTCCACTTGGGGCGATGATTCCAGAGCGACACCCAAAGGCTCCGCCCATTGGTTCAAAAATCCCATCTCATTTTGGCCACTGTTTTGGTTGCGGAGAACTTCATCCGACCGGGTTGCATTTAGTTGCATATGCAGGAGAAGGCGCAAACATAACCGCGCAATTTACTGTCACAGAAAATCATCAAGGGGCTCCTGGTTTAGCCCATGGAGGTTTGCTCTCGTTAGCATTTGATGAAGCGCTCGGTAAATTAATGTGGCTACTTCGCGCACCAGCAGTAACTGCGCGATTAGAAACAGATTTTTTGAGGCCCGTGCCTATGGGTTCGACGTTACATATCACTGCCAAAATTACTGGCCAAGTGAACAGAAAAGTCTATTCATCGGCAGAAGGTCGTTTACATACTCCGGATGGCGAAATTGCAGTTCGTGCCGCAGCGCTTTTTGTCATCGTCCCTATGGATCATTTTTTAAACAATGCGCCAAAAGAATACTTGGACCACATTTCCAAGAGCCCCGAAATACTTGCTTTTGTCGATCCTGATTTTGAGATAAATCCTTAAATGCCGCAACTTAACGTTCTGATCAAGCGAGTTGATCCATCAGTTCCGGTGCCAACGTATGCAAAAGGCGGAGATGCTGGCGCAGATCTGGTAACAACGAAGGATTTCACTTTAGCCCCGGGGGAGCGCACTCTTATTCCCACGGGAATTTCAATAGCACTGCCTGATGGATATGTAGCTTTAGTTCACCCACGATCAGGTTTAGCGATTAAACATGGCGTCACGTTAGTAAATACCCCTGGAACTATCGACGCGGGTTATCGAGGAGAGATTGCATGCATCATGATTAATCATGATCCTAAAGAGTCAATCTCTTTTTCTAAGGGTGACCGGATTGCACAGCTCGTTATTCAAAAAGTAGAACGCGCTAATTTCATCGAAGTAGAAGAACTTCCTGGCTCTGGTCGAGGCAGTGGTGGATTTGGATCAACGGGTGTGGCATGAGCGAACATAATCAAGATAAAGAAACTGTAATTAATGCGCTAGGCGGCAAGAAAGGCCTCATTGATTCCGGTCTTCCTTCCGTCATTTTCCTTGTCGTTTTTAATCTCAAGCATGACTTGCAGCTATCGATAATGGCAGCGCTATCGCTATCAATTCTCTTGGGCATTATTCGACTAGCCAAGAAAGATACGATTCAACATTCAGTGTCGGGTATTTTGGGTGTTTTAATTTGTGCTTACTTCGCTCATCGCTCAGGCAATGCATCCGATTTCTATATTCCAAAACTTCTAACTAACTTAGGCTATGGAACTGCATATCTTGTGGCGAATTTGGTTGGTTGGCCATTGCTGGGAATTGTTTTAGGGCCACTTTTAGGTGAAAACTTCGAATGGCGACACAACCCAGCACGAAAGAAAATATATACAAGGGCGAGTTGGATTTGGGTTGCAATGTTTTTTGCTCGAATAGCCGTTCAGTACCCTATTTATCGAAGCGGTAATGTGAATCTTCTTGGAACAGTAAATCTGGCAATGGGTTATCCGCTATTTTTTGCCGCAGCCTATGGAAGTTGGCTCGTGATTAAAACCGCACCACCAGTGATCAAACCTAACTAGTTATAAAGCAGGCTTTAATCTGAGCTTCTGCATCAGATGAAGCAACGAACAAAAGCTCATCACCGGCAGCAAATACATCATGAGCTTTGGCCGTAATTACTCGGCCATCGCGCACAATTGCGGCAAGGGCGGCATCTTGCGGAAGTTCAATTTCTTCAACAGTCTTACCAATACAAGAAGAACCATCGGGCAAAGTTAATTCAACAAGATTTGCCTGACCTTTTTTAAATGAGAATAAGCGAACTACATCGCCAACACTTACTGCCTCTTCAACCAGAGCAGCAATGATTCGTGGCGTTGACACAGCTACATCCACACCCCATGAAGAATCAAAGAGCCACTCATTCTTTGGGTGATTAATTCGAGCAACTACACGTGGAACTCCGTATTCGGTCTTACCCAATAACGAAGTAACTAAATTTGCTTTGTCATCACCTGTTGCAGCAACAAGCACTTGGCAATTATTTAGGTGAGCGTTATCTAATGAGGTAATTTCGCAGGCATCTGCCATCAACCATTCGGCATCTGGAACACTTTCAAGCTTGAGCGCTTTCGGATCTTTATCAATAAGTAAGACTTGATGTCCGTTATCTAAAAGTTCACGGGCAATAGCGCGGCCAACATTTCCTGCCCCTGCGATTGCAACTCTCATCATCGATCTCCATCTGGTGTGTTGGCTAAGATCGTTTCAGTTGTGGCGATATCTTCATCGGCGACCATGACATGAATTAAATCCCCTTGTTGCAAAACAGTATGTTGGTCTGGAATCAATCCAACGCCCAGGCGTGTAATGAAAGCCACGCGTGCAGGTGTAAGTTCATCAATGAGCAAAATTGGGCGACCGTACCAATCATTGTGTGGATGCATTTCAGAGAGTTGTACTGTTCCACTTGCATCACGCCACTCAGAGCGAGAACCTTCAGGTAAAAGTCGGCGCAAAATTTGATCCGTTGCCCACAACACTGTTGCAACAGTGGGAATGCCTAGACGCTGGTAAATTTCTGCGCGACCTGGGTCGTAAATTCGCGCAACAACGTTTTGTACGCCATAAGTCTCGCGGGCAACACGGGCAGCCAAAATATTTGAGTTATCACCGTTACTAACAGCAGCAAAGGCATCGGCATCTTGAATTCCTGCTTCGCGTAATACATCACGGTCAAAACCAACTCCGGTAACGGTCTTGCCTTTAAAGTCTGGACCTAGACGTCGAAATGCTTCGCGGGCCTGGTCGATAACTGCAACGGTGTGGCCAGCGGCCTCAAGGTCAGTAGCTAAAGAAGAACCGACTCGACCGCATCCCATGATGACTACGTGCATATGTATTAACTTACACCCATAAGGTTAGTTCCGTGGCATCAACTAAGAAAATTACCCTGGCAGTTGGCGAAACCGTTGACGTTGAGATTGAAAAGGTAGCCCATGGCGGCCATTTCATCGCTCGTTTTGAAGGTGCTGTTATTTTTGTGCGCCACGCTATCCCGGGCGAAAAATGTCGAATCGAAATAACATCTGTAGGAAGTTCATTTAACCGAGCTGATGTCATTGAAGTTTTAGAAGCATCTAGTGACAGAACCACCCCACCATGCCAGTACTCACACCGTGCGGGTTGCGGTGGTTGCGATTTTCAGCATGTAAATGTAGAGCGCCAGTTGAAATTAAAGGCTGATGTAATAACTGAACAGTTTTCTCGGATTGCAAAGATGGATATTCAGGTTGTCGTTGAAAGCGTTGGTGAATCACTCGGTTGGCGCTCACGTATTACCTCAACAACCGATCGCAACGGCCAACTTGGTTTTATTGGAGCACGCAGCCACAAAATTATTCCAGTTGAAAACTGTTTAGTAGCCATGCAAGAGGTTGGCTTTAAGGAGCTTGGTACCCGCAAATGGAAAGGCGATATGCGTGTCGAAATCGCCGCTTCAAATACTGGTGAAAGATCTATTTCATTGGTTGCTACACGGGGTGAAACTAAATCGCGTTTGAGTGAAGGTCCTGCAGTATTACACGAAGAAGTTCTAGGAAAGACATTGCAAGTGAGTAATGATTCTTTTTGGCAAGGCCACAAAAATGCACCTACTATTCTTAGTACCGTAGTTCAAGAGTTTGCCGATGTTGCACCAGGTGATCATGTTTTGGATTTATACGGAGGAGTGGGGCTATTTACCGCCGCATTGGTTGATGCTGTCCAAGAAAGTGGTGTCATTACCTTAATCGAAGGAAGTAAGAGCGCTACTGGGGATGCAATCAAAAATTTTCTAAACAATTCAAATGTAAAGATAATTACTGGTGACGTTGCTAAACATTTGCCAAGAATTAGTGCAGCTAATGTAGTAGTGCTAGACCCTCCACGTGATGGTGCTGGAAAGTTAGTGATTAATGAAATTGCGCGGTTATCACCGGGCAAAGTTGTCTATGTAGCATGTGATCCGGCGGCACTTGCGCGTGATACTCGTTACTTTTTAGATCTCGGATATTCACTCGTAAAACTGAGGGCTTTTGATCTCTTTCCGATGACACATCACATTGAATGTGTTGCACTGTTTGAGCCGGCTAAGGTATCTTGACGCTCAAGTAAGCGAAGATTTAACAAGGGGACATAATGAGTAAAAACTCTTTCAACGCAAAGAACAATTTGGATGTTGCGGGTAAGAGTTATGAGATTTTTGATATCTCCCAAATTGATGGAGCTTCAAATCTACCTTTCTCCCTCAAAATTTTATTAGAAAATCTGCTTCGCACCGAAGATGGCGCCAACATCACGGCCGATCACATCAAGGCGCTAGCCAACTGGGATCCAGCTACTGAACCAGACACTGAAATTCAATTCACCCCAGCCCGCGTTGTCATGCAGGATTTCACCGGCGTTCCTTGCATTGTTGACCTTGCAACGATGCGTGAGGCAATTGTTGAACTAGGTGGAGATGCCTCAAAAGTTAACCCTCTAGCACCGGCTGAATTAGTAATTGATCACTCAGTCATTGCCGATGTCTTTGGTACCAAGGATGCATTTGAAAAAAATACCGATATTGAATATGAGCGCAATCAAGAGCGTTATCGCTTTTTGCGGTGGGGACAAACTGCATTCGATGAGTTCAAAGTTGTTCCACCAGGAACCGGAATTGTGCATCAAGTAAACATTGAGTTCTTGGCACGGGTAGTGATGACACGAACCGTCAACGGTGTATTGCGTGCATACCCAGATACCGTTGTTGGCACGGACTCACACACAACTATGGTCAACGGACTTGGTGTGTTGGGTTGGGGTGTTGGCGGAATCGAGGCCGAAGCAGCGCTTTTGGGCCAGCCAGTTTCAATGTTGATCCCACGCGTTGTTGGCTTTAAATTAACCGGACAATTGCCGCTTGGTACAACAGCAACTGACATGGCATTAACAATCACTGAAATTCTTCGCAAGCATGGCGTAGTTGGAAAATTCGTTGAATTTTATGGCCCAGGTGTTGTCTCTGTACCAATGGCTAATCGAACAACTATTGGAAACATGAGTCCTGAGTACGGCTCTACTTGCGCGATCTTCCCAATCGATGAAGAAGTTTTGCGTTACTTGCGCCTTACTGGTCGAAATGAAGACCAAGTTGCACTGGTAGAAAAATATGCAAAGACACAGGGGTTATGGCATGACCCATCAGTTGAACCACGCTTTTCAGAACATGTCGAACTTGATCTATCAACGGTAGTTCCATCAATTGCTGGACCAAAACGTCCTCAAGATCGGATCTCACTCAGTGATTCAAAATTAGCTTTTGAAAAGATTGTGCCCACTTACTATTCAGATAAGACGTCAAAAACCGAAGTAACCGCCGGAGCAACACGTGTGAAGAATGGTGATGTTGTAATCGCGTCGATTACATCATGTACAAATACTTCAAACCCTTCAGTCATGATTGGTGCGGCTTTGCTAGCTAAGAAGGCTGTTGAAAAGGGTTTGAAATCCAAGCCGTGGGTTAAGACCACGCTTGCTCCAGGATCAAAAGTTGTGACTGATTACTACGACCGTGCCGATTTAACTCAGTACATGGAAGCTCTCGGTTTTAACTTGGTCGGCTATGGATGTGTTACCTGTATTGGCAACTCCGGTCCGCTTCCCATTGAGATTAGCAAAGCCGTCAATGACGGTGACTTGGCAGTAACTGCTGTTTTATCAGGTAACCGAAACTTTGAGGGCCGTATTAGCCCAGATGTAAAGATGAACTACTTAGCTTCACCGCCACTAGTAGTTGCTTATGCAATCGCTGGCACTATGGATCACGATTTTGGAAAAGATGCATTGGGCAAAGATCAAAGTGGAAATGATGTTTTCTTAGCCGATATCTGGCCGACTCCAGCTGAGATTCAAACTGTCATTGAATCATCAATCTCTTCTGCGATGTTTACTAAAGATTACGCATCGGTGTTTGACGGAGATCACCGATGGAAGTCACTCGCAACTCCAACAGGAAAAACCTTCGAATGGGATCCGCAATCAACGTATGTGCGTAAACCTCCATATTTCGATGCGATGCCAAAAACTCCGACTCCCGTAGTAGATATTGCCAACGCGCGCGTCCTAGCTATTCTCGGCGATTCCGTGACAACTGATCACATTTCCCCTGCAGGAAACATCAAAGTTGATTCTCCTGCTGGAAAATATTTAGCAGATCACGGAATTGATCGTAGAGATTTCAACTCTTATGGTTCACGCCGTGGAAACCATGAAGTAATGATTCGTGGAACTTTTGCCAATATCCGTCTGAAGAATCTATTACTAGATGGTGTCGAAGGTGGATTTACCCGAAACTTTGCAACCGATGGCCAGCAGTCAACAATTTATGATGCAAGCGTTGCTTATCAAAATGCTGGTACACCATTAGTAATTCTTGCTGGCAAAGAATACGGTTCGGGATCATCACGCGACTGGGCGGCAAAAGGAACTGCGCTCCTAGGAGTTCGCGCAGTTATTGCTGAAAGCTTCGAACGCATTCATCGTTCTAATTTAATTGGCATGGGCGTGCTACCTCTACAATTTAAAGACGGTGCGAACGCGCAATCACTCGGACTTACAGGTGAAGAAGTATTTTCAATCAGTGGCATTACTGCTCTTAACACCGGGGGAGTTCCCAAGGAGCTCACGGTTACCGCTGGCGGTAAGAACTTTGTTGCAACAGTGCGCATAGATACACCAGGAGAAGCCGATTATTACCGCCACGGCGGGATCATGCAGTACGTCTTACGGTCGCTCTTAAACGCTTAAGCACCTAAACTTGCACCTATGTTGAGTCAGATTAATTCTCCAGCCGATTTGGCAGCCCTGACTCATGATCAATTAATTGAATTAAGCGCCGAGATTCGCGAACTTCTTATTGAAAAAGTCTCGAAAACTGGGGGACATTTAGGTCCCAACTTAGGTGTTGTAGAACTAACTCTTGCGATTCACCGTGTTTTTGAATCACCTAAAGATGTAGTTCTTTTTGATACTGGACATCAATCCTACGTTCATAAGATTTTAACTGGCCGTGCGCGTTCATTCGATAATCTGCGCCAACGTGGAGGAATCTCGGGTTACCCAAATAGAGCTGAAAGCGAACATGACGTTATTGAAAACTCGCATGCTTCAACCGCGCTTTCTTGGGGCGATGGCATTTCCAGAGGTTTCTCATTACAAAGAGCCAACGATCGCCATGTTGTAGTTGTGGTGGGCGATGGTGCATTAACTGGCGGTATGTCATGGGAAGCTCTCAATAATATTGCACCTGAACAAAAAAGAAATTTAATTATTGTTGTTAATGACAACACGCGTTCATATTCACCGACAATTGGTGGGGTTGCAACATACCTTTCAACTTTACGTGTAACGAGCGGATATGAGAAGTTCCTTGATTGGGGCAAAGAAGTTCTCCATAAGACTCCAGTTATAGGTACGCCAATTTACGAAACATTGCATGGTGTAAAAAAAGGAATTAAAGATATTGTTGCACCGCAAGGCATGTTTGAAGATCTTGGCCTTAAGTACATGGGTCCAATTGATGGTCATGACATAGAAGCTATGGAGAAAGCGCTTCAACAAGCCAAGGATTATGGTGCGCCAATTTTGGTTCATGCAATCACTGAAAAAGGTAAGGGTCATGAACCTGCAGTAGCTGATGAAGCCGAAAAATTTCATGCAGTTGGTGTAATTGATGCAGAAACAGGGGAGCCGTTATCTAAGAGTGGGACCTCCTGGACCAAAATATTTGCCAAAGAATTAGTTGAAATTGGGAAAACGCGCCAGGATATTGTTGCAATCACTGCGGCAATGTTGGGACCCACGGGTCTTGATCAATTTCAGGCCGCCTTTCCAGAGCGCACCATCGATGTTGGAATCGCCGAACAGCATGCAGTAACAAGTGCTGCTGGGCTCGCCTTTACTGGGCTTCACCCTGTAGTTGCTGTGTATTCAACATTTCTCAACCGAGCCTTTGATCAACTGCTCTTAGATGTTGCACTGCACAAGGCTGGTGTCACTTTTGTTTTAGACCGCTCAGGCATAACTGGCGATGACGGTCCATCTCACCATGGAATTTGGGACTTAGCTTTGACTGGAATTGTTCCGACTATGCACGTAGCTGCGCCTCGAGATGGCGCGCGTCTAAAAGAACTATTGCGTGAAGCGTTAGAAATTAATGATGCTCCATCAATGGTTCGATTCCCTAAAGGGGCGGTCCAAGAAGATATTCCGGCATTTGAACGTCGAGACGGTATCGATGTTTTATACCGCGGAGAAAGTGCTGATGTATTAATGATTAGCGTTGGCGCTATGGCGGCCATTGCAGTTGAGGCAGCATCTTCGGCATATCGCGAAGGTGTTGGCGTCACAGTTATTGACCCACGTTGGGTGAAGCCTTTGCCTCAATCACTAGTGCGTATGGCAGAGCGTTATAAGAGTGTTGTCGTGTTAGAAGATGGAATCCGTCACGCAGGTATTGGAAGTTCAATTTCAGAGATGTTTAGAGATGCTGGAGTTTTAATTCCATTGCATTCAATTGGTGTTCCTCTTGAATTTATCGAACATTCAAAGCGCGGCGAAATTTTGAACGATATTGGAATTACCGCTCAAAATATCGCTCGTAGCGTTGTTGAATGGAGTAGCTCTCTTAAGGCAGAGATGCAGATCCCTTCGGATGAAAACGCTGACCGCAAGCAGTCTCGCTAATTCCTTCTCGATCTAGATAAGGCAAGATTCCACCCAGGTGCATCGGCCATCCAGCACCCATCAACATACACAAATCAATTTCAGCAGGAGTTGAAACAACGCCTTCATCGAGCATCATGCGCGCTTCAACAGCTAATGCAGTAAGTGCACGGCTTCGTACTTGCTCAGCCGTAGATGGTGTATCACCTTTATGAATGAGTGCGATTGCCGCTGGGTTTGCACCAACGCTGCCATCCTCATTTTTAATGTAGAAGTTACGAACACCTTCTTTGACCATTGCCGCCATAGTTGGAGAAATTCGGTAACGCTCTCCAAGATTTGCATTGAGAGTTTGCGAAACGTGTAGCGCTACTCCAGGGCCAACTAAATCGAGAAGCTGGAATGGGGACATAGGAAAACCAATTGATCGCATCGCATTGTCGGCTACCTCTGGAGACGTACCTTCATCGACGGCATCAGTAATTTCGCCCATAAAGCGGGTGAGAAGTCGGTTAACAACAAAACCAGGAGCATCCTTACAGATAATCATTGTCTTCTTTAATTCTTTACCAACCGCAATCGCAGTCGCAGTAGTCGCATCATCAGTCTTGCTAGTGCGAGCAACTTCAAGCAACGGCATAACCGCAACTGGATTAAAGAAGTGGAAACCCACAACGCGCTCTGGATTTTTCAAACCCTCACTCATACGTTCAACTGAGAGCGAGGATGTATTAGTCGCAAGAACGCATTCGGGAGAGATGATTGCTTCTAACTTTTTAAACAATCCTTGCTTGAGAGAAAGCTCTTCAAAGATTGCCTCGATAATGAAATCGCAACCTGCATAGACATTTTGATCAGCTGAACCTGAAATCAAAAGCGACAATCGTGCTGCTGATTCAGCTGACATCCGCTTCTTTTCAACTAATTTAGCTAGTTCATTTTTTACCCAAGCTACGCCTTTATCGGCACGCTCTTGATCAATGTCAGTCATGACAATTGGGCATTTAAGGTTTCGAAGAAGTAGAAGAGCTAACTGAGAGGCCATCAAACCGGCACCAACAACTCCGACCTTACTTACTTTGCGCGCAAGAGCAGGTTTAGGTGCACCTTCAACTTTCTTGCGCTTTTTCTGAATAACGTTGAATGCATAGAGTGAAGCACGCAGTGGATCGCTCATCGTTAAATCAGCAAGAGCTGCGTCTTCGGCATCAAAGCCAGCGCCTAAAGTATTGGTTTTTGCCGCGGCAATAAGTTCAAGCGCTTTCATTGGCGAAGCAATTTCGGCGCCGCCATATTTTTTAAGTGATGCAGCCTTTCCAGTAGCAAGGGCTGATTCCCAGGCTGGATCTTGACTGTAATCTTTTCGCTCGATTGTGGTTGTACCATTGAGAACTCCCGCAGCAAAGGCGATTGATCGCTCAAGGAAATCTGATGGTTCAAACACTGCATCAACAACACCAAGTGCGTATGCATCTTTTGCTTTCATCATGGTGTTGTTATTGAGAGCATTCAACATAATTACTTGAACTGCGCGCTCTGGGCCAATTAACTTGGGCAAGAGTGTTGCACCACCCCAACCGGGCACTAGACCTAAGAAAACTTCAGGAAGTGCCGTGAAAGCAGTTGATGCAAGAGTGCGGTAATTGCAATGCAAACCGACCTCAAGTCCACCACCAAGTGCTAGACCATTAATAAAAGCAAATGTAGGGATGCTGGATTCACCTAGTCGACGAAATACATCGTGGCCTAATTTACCAATAGCCAATGATTGTTCGCGATTGGAAATAAATGAAAGTGCAGATAAATCTGCACCAGCGGCAAAGATAAATGGCTTACCAGTAATGGCAATAGCGGCAGGTTTGCGTGATGTGGCTTCGGTTATCGCTGCAGCGAGTGCCAATAAAGATTGTGGGCCAAAAGTATTGGGACGGTTATGGTCAAGGCTATTGTCCAAAGTAATAAGGGCCATGGTGCCTTTAGAACCAAATGCACTTAAATCTATATCGCGCACTAGCGCCTGAGTCACAACTTCTTCTGGCGCACCTTCTGGAAGTTTGATTTCGGTAGTCATTTATTTCACCTGCCCATTAAAGTGTGGGTTTTCCCAAATAACTGATCCACCCATGCCAAGACCGATACACATCGTTGTTAATCCATATCGAACTTCTGGATGGTCTTCAAAAGATCGCGCAAGGTTGAGCATTAAACGAACACCAGAAGAGGCAAGTGGGTGACCAACTGCAATTGCGCCACCAAAAGGATTAACGCGCACATCATCATCAGCAATTCCAAAGTGTTCCAAAAAGGCAAGTACTTGAACCGCGAATGCCTCGTTGATTTCAAAAAGTCCAATATCATCGATAGTTAAGCCAGATTGTTTCAACGCCTTAATTGTTGAAGGAACTGGACCAAAGCCCATGACTTCTGGTTCAACACCAGCAAAGGCATAAGAAACCAGACGGGCTTTAATAGTTAAACCAAGTTCTATTGCCTTATCTTCACTAGCTAAAAGAGCGGCAGTAGCACCATCATTTAAGCCAGATGAGTTTCCTGCTGTGACTCGACCTGCAGGACGAAAAGGAGTTTTTAAGCCAGCTAGACCTTCCATAGTTGTCGTTGGACGAGGCGCTTCATCAACTGTTGCAATTGTCCAACCTAACTCTGCACTGCGTGCAGCCATGGGAATAAGATCTCTCTGAATCAAGCCAGCTTCATATGCCTTAGTTGTTTTGATTTGTGAGTTAAGTGCATATTTATCTGCACGCTCTTTTGTAATTGTTGGGAAGCGATCATGAAGTCTCTCAGCCGTGGCACCCATGGCAAGTGCATCTTGCTCAACTATTTTTTCAGCTAAGTAACGAGGATTGGGATCCATGAGTTCACCCATTGGATGATTTCCCATATGTTCAACGCCACCAGCGATAGCAATATCGTTTGAACCAAAAGCGATAGCACCTGCAATCGTTGTCACCGCAGTTAATGCACCCGCACACCATCGGTCAATCGAATATCCGGGAACAGTGTTGGGTAGGCCTGCAAGAAGTGTGGCACTTCGCCCGATGTTCATTCCTTGATCACCAGTTTGTGTTGCAGCCGCAATTGCAACATCATCGATTGCGCTGCGCTCAACTTTAGGATTTCTATCCAAGAGTCCGCGAATTGCGCGCACCATCAAATCATCGGCGCGTGTACCGGCATACATCCCTCCAGCTTTACCAAAGGGCGTGCGAACGGCATCGACTAAGACAACGGAGCGAGACATAGTGATCCTTTACTAGAAGCAGGTATAGCGGTTATGTTACCCGCCAGTAAGGATTTGTGACAGTGATTAAGCAGGAGTGAGTTGTGATGCTCCAGGCTTAGAAAGATAGGGAACGAGCACAGCGGTTAGATAGGTAGCCCAGATCGCCAACTGCATCCACGATGTAGACGTATCAAAACCAACAGTTCCACCCAAAGCTGCTCCGGCAATGGAATCTGCAGGCATTCGAGAGGAGATGTCCCAAGCCAATGAGTCTGCTCCGGATAGCCAGCCCAGCTCTTGAAACTCATGAACTCCATATGCAAGAACTCCGGCAGCTACGACAACGAGTGCAATTCCGGTGTAGCGGAAGAACTTGCTTAAGTTGAGTTTGATTGAGGATTTGAAGATTAAATATCCAAGTGAGATTGAAACCGCAAAGCCAAGAAGTAATCCCAATGCAGAACTGCGGGTATCTGCAACGGTTTTAAAGTTTGAGTAGATGAAGAGTGCCGTTTCTAGACCTTCACGAATCACAGCAAAAAACGCTGCTCCAGCAAGGGCTAGAGGACCTGTTCGCACAGCCGAATCCATTTTTCCATGGAGATCAGTCTTTAAATAACGAGCAGAACGCTTCATCCAAAAAACCATCCATGTCACAAGTGCCACGGCTACAAATGATGTTGTTCCCGCAAACAAGGCGTTTGCCCGCTCACTCAATCCGCCAGAAGTTTGGGAGAGAGCAAAACCAAGGCCCAGGCTTGCAACTATGGCTGCTGCAACACCGCTCCACAGTGGTAGCAAAAGGTTTTTACGATCACTTTTAAGAATATAGGCAACCAAAATGCCCACAATCAAAGAGGCTTCGAGGCCCTCGCGCAAAGCGATGATAAACGTGCTCAACATGAGAGAAAATCTAGAGCCTGGGGGGTATTTACGCAACTCTAATGTTGCGTAAATCAGGCTTCTTCGGGTGTGGTTTCTGGCACAGGTTCTGGGCTGGGAATGGGCTCTTTTTCAAGCAGGGCGTGGGCGATGGCTTCTGCCACTAGATCTACCTGCCACCTGCGAGCCCCAAGTTCTAGAAGGTGTTCACGAACAACCGACGGGGAGAATTCAATTGCCGAAGGCGCCGGGGCAGACCAGCAAATGCGCCTGACTAATTCGGGGGTAATCAGATTTTCTACAGGGATTGAATTTTCTTGGGCAATTATTTCGATACGCGCCCGTGCATGGGACAGTGGTGCAAATTTTTCTGGAAACTTGTCTCTCCATAGTTTTATCGGCGGCAGTACATCGGCGTTGGTGCGCATTGCAGGCCATTGATTTTCAGGCACGGTAGTAGCTCGGGCAATCGCATCTAGCCATACCTTAATATTTTCTAACCAACGGGCGCGCAAACCTAAGGCGCGCAAAACTTTTTCGAATTCTTTCTTATTGGTTGGGGGATTAAGTGCGATTTCAACAATTGCTGAATCATTAAGTAATTTTCCACCTGCAATATCTTGCGCCTTAGCAATTTCATCGCGTGCATTCCAAAGTTCTCGGATAATTGCTAATTGATCACGACGTTTAACTTTGTGCATGCCAGACGTTCTTCGCCATGGATCAACGCGTGGGGGCGCTGGCGGTGCTAACAAAATTGAGGCAAATTCTTCTGCCGCCCATTTATCTTTCTTGGCATCAATCAATAGTGATTCAACTTTATTGCGAAGCTCAACGAGTAATTCAACATCTAGTGCGGCATATGTAAGCCATTCTTGTGGCAAGGGGCGCACAGACCAATCCGCAGCGCTATGTTCTTTAGCTAATGAAACACCCATGAGCGATTCAAGCAGTGGACCTAAACCCACACGCGGGAGTCCAGCAATACGTCCACCTAGTTCAGTATCAAATAGCAGTCGCGGGTTGATTCCAAGTTCACGAAGACATGGCAGATCCTGGGTGCTCGCATGCAAAATAACTTCATCCGTGTTGAGTAATTCATTAAGGGCAGCCATTAAAGGATGACCGGGCCCAAATGGAATCGGGTCAATGAGGTGAAGCCCGCCGCCATTGCGTTTAATTTGGATGAGGTATGCCCGTGCGCTATACCGAAAACCTGAAGCGCGTTCAGCATCAACTGCAAATGGACCAGATCCTAAAGCAAGTTTGCTCAGAGCTTCTTCAAATGCACTGGGAGTATCGATAACTGGGGGAGTACCGGCGGCAGGTGCTAGCAGTGGTACTGCAGTAATTTCTTCAGACATACATATTGCTATCTACGACGGGCAGATGAGATTGTCGCAACGCCTTCAGGTATTGGTTCAAGACCTGCAACATCGGTAATCAATCTGCACCATCCCGAAATATGTTTCATCAGGTCCAGTGGGTCTTGAACTAAAGGAGTCCACGAAGCTCTAATTTCAATCTCTGATTCATCGTTGCGGGGAGAAAGTTTTCCAAAAGAGGCACTTGAAACTCGAGTCACAGTTCCACTGGGGGCTGCTAACAAACATTCTTCCCGTTCCAGGGCTTCTAGAAACCAACTCCAGCCAACTTCTGGCAAAAGCGGATCTTGCTGCATCACAGGGTCAACATCTGCACGCACAAATGTCACACAACGAAATTCACCCTCCCACGTATCTTGTCCGCCCGGCTCATGAAGTAGAACGAATCGACCAGATGCAATCTCATCTTCTTCATCTGCAAGCAATCCGTTGCTGACATCGGCTGAAAATGCAAAAGCGTACGTTGCTAATTTCTGTGGCGCAGGAACTTCCTCTAAAACAATTTCAGCGCGAGGAGTAAATGTGCGAAGGTTATTGATTAAATCTTCAAATCCCTTGGCATCCACTGCTTAAGGATAAACAGCCAGGTCCGTTATTCATGGGAGGCAGGGCGGTAACCTTGGTCATATGGCCTCGCTATTAGCACTCATCTCGAGCATTCTGTGGGGCACATCTGATTTTGAAGGTGGGCGACTGAGTAAGAAGCATGCACCGATAGCAGTCGTAGGATTTTCACAAGTACTGGGATTATTTTTTGGTCTTTTTCTTATGATTGTTTCGGGGGCTTGGCATGAAAAAGCGCTTGGCAGTAATGGTTATTTAATTCCCGGAATTTTTGCTGGCTTGTTGGGTTACTTTGGCTTATTTTGTTTATATGAAGGTTTATCAACTGGTCGAATGGGTGTGGTTTCCCCAATTAGTTCTATGGGCGCAGTGGTACCACTTACCTACGCGTTGATCAATGGCGATGTCTTATCAACGATTACTTCCATTGGTGTTGTGTTGGCGTTAGTAGGAGTTTTTTGTGCCAGTGGTCCTGAACTTTCTCAAGGCCTACCAATGAAGCCGCTTCTTTTTGGCTTGGGTGCTGCATTTGGTTTTGGAACTGCATTAACTTCAATGTCTATTGGATCTCAATCCAGTCCACTCATGACGATGGTTTCTATGCGTGCTGCGACCTTCTTTGTAACTGTTGGTTTGGCAGTCAAATTTCGAACTGCTGGCGGTTTTTCCAAAAAGGAGTATCCAACTTTAATATTTATTGGAATCGCAGATTTCTTAGCTAATGTTCTTCTGGGAGTAGCTTGTACAAAAGGTCTGGTCTCAATCGCGATGGTTCTCGGTTCCTTATTTCCAATTGCAACTGCGCTCCTTGCATTCAAATTTTTACATGAGCGTTTACATAAAGTTCAATACGTAGGAATCGCTCTAGCAGTTACAGGTGTTGCTTTAATATCAGCTTTTTAATTAGTGGCGCAGTAAAAATCTGTATCCTCTACCGTTGTTAGCGTGTGATGTGCAAACTTATTGAGCAATTCTTTCCAATCAACCGGATGGTCTCCACCGGTGACCGGCGTGACACTCAGATCTAGTTGATCGATGAGTCCTAGGTCAATAAGCTCGATTATTATTGAAGTCCCAGCTTCAATGAGAATTTTTTCACCAAACTGTTCTTTGGCTCTATTTAAGGCTTCTGCCGGGGACAAATTCCATAAGTGAGACATATCATTTCCGGCCACAGGGTTTATGTGAGATCGAGAGACGATAACTAATGGCACGGGAGTTTGCTTGTATGGCTCATGCCGTGCGGTGTTTCCCCCAATAAGAATGCAATCAACTTTACGGCGCCGACTTAAGAACGCCCTACGATCGGCATCAGATGAAACTCCATTAGAACTATTTCCTTTTGATGTCGATCCATCTCGCCCCACGACTAAGGATGCAACTGTGCTCATTTGTCTTACTATGACAGATTCGCGGCTATTTCACAGGTAGAAATTACGCTCATAAGTTGAGTTGGCCCATTGAACCTCGTTAGCCTTCGGTTCATGTATCGCCGCATTCTTCTTTCGGCGCTCCTGGCTATTGCCTTAGGAGTGGGGTTACTTGCACCTGCCCATGCCGCCCCTTCACTTGCAGAGGTTCAGGCGAAGGTGCGAATGTTAGAAGAAGATGCGGCGGCAGCTGCCGAAGGTGCGCAAGAGGCAAAAGTAAAACTTGGTGTATTAACCAGAACGCTCAACGGAATCAAAGCTAAAGCAGAAGTTCAGGGCCAGACATTGTCCGCGCTTCAAAAATCTTTAGGAACTATTGCAATTGAGCAGTACAAAGCAGGTGGGCTTGGTCAGTCACTCGAACTGCTCTTTTCATCAGATCCAACACTGTATCTATCTTCAGCCGGCTCCTTGGATGCCATTAGTCGAGGCAAGTCTGCTCAACTGCGAAAGTATCAAGCAGCTCAGCAACGATTGAGTGCAACAACATTGACCGTCAACGATAAATTAGCATTAGTTAAAGCTGCAGAAAAGAAGTTTAAAGCCCAATCAGCAATGGCTCAAGAAAAATTAGCGCAGGCAGAGGCATTGCTATCTAAGTTAACTAAGGCAGAACGTGAAAGATTAGCCAAATTAGCAGCTGAGCAAGAAGATGCTGACCAGGCAACTTCGCAGGCGGCGGCCCGTGCTTTATCAGGTATTTCAGGACGTGCAGGTAGTGCTATCAAATTCGCACTCAAACAAATTGGTGATCGATACGTCTTTGGGGCAGCTGGCTTAATTAATTGGGATTGCTCAGGTTTAACGATGCGCGCTTACCAAGCTGCCGGAGTATCACTTCCACATTCTTCTGCCGCACAGGCCAGATTAGGAAAATCTGTATCTACAAAAACACTGAAGCCAGGTGACTTAGTATTTTTTGGGCGCCCCATTTCTCACGTTGGAATCTATATCGGTGGAGGCAAGATGGTTCACGCACCAAGACCAGGTTCACGAGTAAAAATTGCTCCGCTCGGAACAATGGGAAGAAAACCATTGGTAGGGGCCCGACGTTTCTGATAAAACTTTATTTGTAACCAATGATTTTGGCCCACGTGCCGGAGGTATTGAAACCTTCATCATTGGCTTAATCGAGCGTCTACCCAAATCGAGCATCGTTGTTTACACATCCAATCAAGACGCTGCCCAAGAATATGATGCAAATTGGATGCGCGATTTTGGTGTCGAAGTTATTCGAGATCAATCAAAAATTCTGCTACCTACCCCACGAGTCAATCGAACAGTTGCCAAGTTAATTCGCACCAGAAATATTGAAACTGTTGCATTCGGTGCTGCCGCACCCCTGGGGTGGATGTCTTCAGCACTTCGACGCGCAGGTGCAAAACGTATCGTTGCGCTGACTCATGGCCATGAAGTCTGGTGGTCGAAAGTATTTCCATTTAATCTGATTATGCGCCGCATTGGTAAAACTACTGATTCACTTACTTACTTGGGTGAGTTCACCGGTACCGCAATTGCTCGTGCATTAAGTAGAAAATCTGCAGAATCAATGGTCAAGATAGCGCCGGGTATCAATACAGATCATTTCAAACCTCTCGACTCGAAGGATTTGCGAAAATCTCTGGGCCTTGAACATAAAAAAGTAATTGTCAGTGTGGGACGTTTAGTTCACCGCAAGGGTCAGGATTTTTTGATCGAATCTATGCCCCTCATTCTCGCTCAAGTACCTGACGCGCATCTGGTTCTCATTGGGCAAGGTCCATATCTTAAACATCTGCAATCTTTAGTTACCAAATTTAGACTTCACGAGAATGTAAGTTTTATCGACCGGATTCAATACCAAGAACTTCCGCGATATATCTGTGCAGGAGATATTTTCGCGATGCCTTCACGTTCACGTTTTGCTGGATTAGAAGTTGAAGGTCTAGGGATTGTTTATCTTGAAGCAAGTGCGTGTGGCTTACCTGTTGTAGCTGGAGCTTCTGGAGGCGCTCCTGACGCCGTTATCGAAAGCGTAACTGGATACGTGGTCGAGGGTACAGATACCCAACAGATATCAAAACGCATCATTGAACTTCTTCTTGATGAAGAACTAAGAAAAAAAATGGGAGATGCTGGGCGTCAATGGATTATCAAGGATTGGCGATGGGAAATTTGGGCCGCTAAATTTGCCAAACTCTTAGCGGGTTAAACCTCGCTGATGTAACGCATGCACGGCAGCAGTCCTGTTATTAACTTCTAATTTTCTATAAATAGATGCCAAATGCGTTTTAACCGTGGACTGGCTTATGAACATCACCTCTGAAATTTCTTGAGTCGTCATTCCTTTTTCTAGTTGTGCAAGCAAATCGAATTCGCGGGCAGTTAATTCGCTATGGCTATGTCGCAGAACTGCATCTAAACCATGAGCGCTAAAGGTCAATGGAGCGATCGCACTGTGCTTAATTGCAGCGATTAAAAACGAAATTGGTTCAGATTTGGAAACAAAGGCGCTGGCTCCTGCATTCATTGCAGCCACAATGTAGTTCTCCTCATGATGAAGTGTTAGAACAACAATGCCAATTGACTTTGAATAAGAGCGGATCCAACGAACAAGTTCAAATCCAGTTCCTTCAGGTAAGTTAATGTCAATCACTGCAACATCGGGAGCAAGTGCAGAAATCTTTGCCCGCGCAGTACTCACGCAATCAGCTTCATCAATGGAATCAAAACCTTCTTGCGATAAGGCGCGTTTCAAACCTTCACGCACAACTGCGTGGTCATCAACTACGAGCAGGTTCATCATTTATCCACTAGCGGGACAGTAATTGTAAAATGTGTGCCGGTAAAATCAGATTGCAAATCAATTTTAGCGTGATGTGAATCCATGCGCTCTGAGACACCTTGTAGTCCAAAGTGGCTACTTTTTTTCTGCGCACCACCAATTCCATTATCTTGAATTGAAATTAATAGTTGACTAGCTTGCGAATGCTGTAAGACATTTCCAATGATTTCATTGAAGCTTTTAGTCAGATCCTCTTGCAATGCATTATTCGTACTTAATGGTTTGTCACTGTTTGCGGAGATTCTTAGTTCAAAGATTTCTTGACGCACTTTATCGATCAACGAATTAATATCTAGCCGCACGGTACGCAAACTGGCACGCTTGGTTTCATCTTCTTCATTAAACAGAAGCGAATCCAGACCATAGCCCAACCCCACGAGATCTTGGGCTATGCCATCGTGGAGCTCTTGTGCGAGTTTGACCCGCTGCGTGAGGCTCACATAGTTACTTTGTGAAGAGTCGCTCGATCTCCTTTGCGAATTCCTTCGCAACGACGTGGCGCTTAATTGAAAGTTTTTGAGTGAGATGTCCGCCAGCGATTGTGAAATCAGTTGGCAAGATGGCAAACTTTCGAATTGATTCGGCTCGGCTTACTGCCTTGTTAGCATCATCAACTGCAGTCTGAACAACAGCAATTAGGTCAGGATCATTGGCAAGATCTGCCATCGATGCACCTTCCTTTTTGTGGTTTGTGACCCAACCTTTGAGTGCGTCTTGGTCAATTGTCACCAGGGCTGCAATGAATGGCTGATTATCACCAACGACCATGCACTGGCTAACTAGTGGATGTGCGCGTAAGCGATCTTCTAGAACTGCAGGTGCAACATTTTTTCCACCAGCAGTCACGATAAGTTCTTTCTTACGACCCACGATGTAAAGGAAACCTTCTTCATCGAGCTTTCCAAGATCGCCAGTTTTAAACCAACGTTCTCCATCAAATACTTCAGCGTTAGCAGCCTCGTTTTGCCAGTACCCGCGCATAACAATTGGCCCACGGATAAGAACTTCACCATCTTCGGCAATTTTGATAGACGTGCCTGGAATAGGGCGACCAACAGAGCCAACGCGGTGTGCGCTAGTTAAGTTCAAAGTTGCACCCGCTGTTGTTTCAGTCAGACCGTAGCCTTCTAAAATTGTTACTCCAGCGCCACGATAGAAATGTCCAAGTCGAACTCCAAGCGGAGCGCCACCAGAAATTGCAGCTTCAACTCGTCCGCCCATTCCTGCACGGATTTTTGAGTAGACCAACTTGTCAAACAAAGCATGCTTGAGTGTTAAAAGTGGAGAGATTGACTTTTTATCCATGCTCTCAGAATATGCAATAGCTACATCAGCGGCTTTTCTAAATATTTTTCCTTTACCTGCAGCTTCTGCGCGAGCTTCTGCACCGTTATAAATCTTTTCAAAGATACGCGGAACGGCTAAAACAAATGTTGGTTTGAATGATGCTAAATCAAATGGAAGGCGACCAACAGGATCGCTGCAGTGAGCAAGATGTAAACCTGCATTTATTGCACCGATTTGAACCATGCGGCCAAATACGTGTGCGACAGGAAGGAACAACAAAGTTGAACCACCAGGTTTTAGGAAAAGATCACTCGCGCCTTGTACAACGTTTCCGCATTCAGCCAAGAAGTTTCCATGAGTAAGTGAAACACCCTTAGGTTTACCGGTTGTTCCCGATGTATAAATCAACGTAGCCAAAGTATCTGGACCAAGAGCATTGCGCCTGCGATCAATCTCGTCATCGCCGATATGTGCGCCTGCATTTCGCAAAACTGCAAGAACATCTTCGGTCATAGTCCAGATATGTTTGGTATGAGATGGCAAAACTGTTTGTACCAATTCACGAAGCGCTGGTGTTTCGACAATTATCCCTGTTGCACCTGAGTCGTTTAAAATCCAGTCAATCTGTTCAGCCGATGACGTGTCATAAATAGGAACAACGACTGCTCCAGCAAACCAAATTGCGAAATCTAGAATCGTCCACTCATAGCGCGTGCGGGCCATAATTGCGACGCGATCACCAATCTGGATACCAGCTGCAACTAATCCTTTGGCCGTTGCGCGAATTTCTTCATCAACTTCGCGTGCAGTTACGCTCTGCCACCCATCTCCTAGGGGGCGCGACATAGTTACTCGCTCTGGCTCAAACCATGCTCTTTCAGCGATGAGATTGGTGAGATTGCCGGCGGTGGCGGCAGGGACAAGGGCGGGAGCAGTGACTTCATTCATGGCGCTAACGCTAGCGTGAGAATTAAGAAATACGGAAGAGGGTAACCTAGGCCCCATGAGCGATTTGAGCAGTTCAACAATCACGATAGATGCCCCATTGGCCGCTGTACAAGAAGCCCTGTTTGCCATCCAGGCATACCCATCATGGTCTAGTTCTATTAAGTCCAGCGAAGTCGTGGAAAGCGATGATAAAGGTCAGGCAACGAAAGTGAAGATGACCATTGATGCAGGCATGATGAAAGATCGTGTCATTTTAGATTACGACTGGTCTGCGGCTCCTGCCAAACTTTCGTTTTCTCTAGACGATGCAGATTTGCTTACCGGCATGGATGGCTCCTATTCAATTAAAGCAATCGATGAGGATACAACTCAAGTCACCTACGAGTTAGGTGTTTCGTTATCAATGCCAATTCCAGCGATGATGCGTCAAAAAGCTGAGAAGACAACTATTGATCAAGCACTATCACAACTCAAAGCCTCGCTTGAGGGTTAATTTTCTTTAATGTCATTGACTATCGGTATCGATGTCGGCGGAACAAAAGTTCTAGGCGGCGTTGTGGATGAAGATGGAAAAGTTCTAACCACTGCCAGAAAAGATACGCCGCGACAAGGTGGCATTTCTCTAACACAGACAATTGCCGATGTCGCAAAAGAATTGCTACAACAACATTCGATTTCATCCGTAGGTGTCTCTGCTGCAGGTTTTGTTTCATCTGATCGCAAGACAATGCTTGCAACTCCCAACATTGCCGACTGGAATGGTGTTGATTTAGATAATCAACTCACCAAACTTATAGGGCTTCCAGTCGTGATCGAAAATGATGCAAATGCAGCTGCATGGGGTGAAGCACAGTTTGGTGCCGGCAAAAATCAAAATCACATGATGATGCTTACCGTTGGTACGGGAATTGGTGGAGGAATCGTTGTTAATGGTGCGCTCTATCGCGGTGCGTTTGGAATTGCAGCAGAGTTTGGACATATGCGCGTAGTTCCCGATGGACATATCTGTGGATGCGGTGCACGTGGTTGTTTCGAGCAATATGCATCGGGAAATGCATTGCTGCGCCATGCACGTGAAGCAATTAACGCAAGTCCTGAAATTGCACGCAATCTTCTCTCACGCGGAGATGGCACAGTCGCTGGACTTACAGGTCAAGCAATCACTGATGCTGCGCGCGAAGGTGATCCCGTTGCGTTGGCCGCTTTCAATACAACTGGTCAGTGGTTAGGTGCTGGAATCGCTTCCCTTGCAGTTTTGCTCGATCCTGCCTGTGTTGTTATTGGCGGGGGAGTAATAGATGCAGGTGAAATTCTTTTGAAGCCAACCCGTGAATCACTCGAGCGCAATATGCCTTTTGCGGGCAAACATCCTTATCCAGAAATTATTGCGGCGCAGTTGGGTAATGAAGCTGGTCTAGTAGGAGTTGCTGACTTAGCTAGAAGTTAATTTTCAAACGGGTACTTCAACCCAATCTGAGCACGCACGGTATCCATGATCTCCATGATTGCCACTGTATCTGTGGTTCTAAGAATTGGAGATTCTTTTTCGCCGCTTTTTAAAACACGTGCAAATTCAGCGGCTTGTTCGCGAAGTCCATGACCTGAGTATGTGTTTGGATATTCGGTAACGGTTCCATCATAAAGAGTGACACGCATTGAAGTCGGATTATAGAAAGTGCGGTCAACTTCAAGATACCCATTGAGACCAGCAACAACGGCAGTACACGGAGTCTGCACAATCATGGATGTATTAAGTACCGCCTGCGCACCTTGCGGGTAGTTAAGAATTATTGATGTCTGAGCATCAACACCTTTTTCAGTCAACACTGCATTAGCTGTGATTGAAGTAGGAATACCAAGAATCATGTGAGCAAATGAGATGGGATAAATCCCCAGATCTAAGAGCGCTCCGCCGGCGAGTGAAGGTTCCACGAGTCGCGGAATATTCTGATCGGCTAAACGTTGACCATGATCTGCATGAATAGTTGTAATTTGACCGAGGATGCCACTTGCAATGATTTCGCGAATTTTTGCATAATGTGGCAGGAAGCGTGCCCACATTGCTTCCATAATCGCAACATTATTTGCTGCAGCTGCATCCACCATTTGTTTTGCTTCTTTTGCATTAACTGCAAAGGGCTTTTCGCATAAGACTGGTTTTTGTGCATTTAATGTTAGAAGAACGTTTTCTAAGTGCGAAGGATGAGGTGTTGCAATATACACAGCGTCAATCGAACCATCATGAACTAACTCTTCGTAAGAACCATAGGCCTTTGCCGCATTAAACTCTGTTGCAAAATTTTGCGCAGTATTTAAATTTCTAGATCCGATTGCGTAGACGGTATGACCATTAAGTAAGGCTAAATCTTTAGCAAAAGCGTGGGCGATTCCACCCGTTCCGATGATTCCCCATTTAAATTCACTCATACAGATGCTCCGTCATCCTCGTGGTAGCCGCGATTAAACCATTTTTTCATGGCTAACTTTGCTGACCTAAAGATTTGCTTAATGTTTTGACGCGGGGGATTGGGAGCAATAAAACGATTGGTATCTTCAAACTTTTCCAATTCATCAAGGTACGTTGTTGGAGCGGATTCATCCAGGGATAGGCCAGAGACGATGGAATCAAATTCACTACGAATAAGATCCTCATCATCGAACTCATCAGGGCCTGGGCGGGGATTATTCACCCTCCGATAGTGTCATATCTGGCAATAGCCACTAAATTAGAACCATGTTGAGCAACCTGCCATACGGAACTTTGCGTGCTTTTTTGACGCCCTTTCTTATGGCCGGCTTTCGTCCCAAAGTAAAAGGCCTGCGCAATGTCCCTTCAAAGGGTCCGGTAATCATCGCCTCTAACCATTTATCTTTTAGTGATTCAATCTTTATGCCGCTGGTTGTTCCTCGTAAAGTTACTTTCTTGGCCAAGAGTGAGTACTTCACCTCACCTGGGGCAAAAGGTTTATTGAAGAAGTTAACTTTTATCGCACTTGGCCAAGTTCCAGTTGATCGCTCGGGAGGTCGCCGCAGTGAAGCTGCGCTCATCACGGGCTTAAAAGTATTGGCAGAGGGCGATTGCTTAGGCATCTACCCAGAAGGAACTCGATCACCTGATGGTCGCCTGTATAAAGGACGTACGGGAATTGCGCGTTTAGCTATCGAATCAGGAGCACCGGTTATTCCAGTTGCCATGTCTAATACCGACAAGATTCAGCCAACTGGCAAAGTAATCCCTAATCTTCACCGAGTAGGAATGCACTTTGGAAAGCCAATGTATTTCGATGGCGATTCAACTGATTTGTTATATCTACGAGAATGCACAGATCAAATTATGAATGCAATTCAGGCAATGTCTGGTCAAGAATATGTTGATACGTATGCGCCAAAGAAATCTAATCCTGATGATATTAACGTAGCTGGCGAAGAAGACTAAAGAAGATCTAATCCATTACGAACGTTAAGAAACTGGCACGTTGTGCACGTCGATCCAGATTCTGGGATATCTCCTTCTAACACGTTAATAAAATCTGTAATAACACGCATAAAATTATCATGGTCGCGCTCCACAGCAACATATTTTTGATACACACCGAATCCACTGTTATCAGGGTTATCTCCAACGGTGTGAGTGGGTTTCCATACGAGTAAACCCATTGATGCAACCTCAACAGCTTTTCCTGCAGCTGGATTTTCAAGTGCAAAGGCGTACGCCTCAAGTTGTGGTGAGTAAAAAGTGCCACTATCGCGCTCTGAATCTGAAACTTTGCAGTCGATTAGTCCTACTGTTCCATCGTCATTCGTTGAAACCAGGTCGTACTTTCCCAGAATGCGCCAGCGCGTGTCCTGCCCCTTAATTTGAATTGGCTTGCTCTTAACAAATTCGCCCCATTTAGTAACAGTTCCTGGACGAAGTGATGGATCAATTGTTGGCATATCTGCCCTTTGAAAAAACTCTTCCTGCAGCGATGACAAGGTTCCCACCAGGGGCATGGTCATAGGAGCGGTGACTTTGTACCAGTACTTCACCCACAAACAGCGTTTGCATGTCGATAGACCAAAAGTTAAATCTGAGGGAGAGATATTTTCGCGCGCTGGCTTTAGTGGTTTTTTCATAGACCTATTGTGGCTCTAGGCACTGACAATTGCGAAGAACAAAACCGATAGTCCCAGCAGAATCATGATGCTTCCGCCAGCGCCGCGCAGTTTTTCTAGGCGGGATGAATCATTTGCTAGCCACGCACGTGCAGTGCCAGCTAGCAGCCCCCATGAACCATCTGAGATAAAAGCAAGAATAGAAAAGATTGCACCTAGCAAAATTAACTGGGCGGTGATGTGTCCTTTATCGCGATCTATAAACTGGGGCAAAACTGCGGCATAAAAAACAATTGCCTTGGGATTAAGCGCGCCAACCCAAAAGCCATCACGAATGGAGCGAAAAGCAGATGGCGCACTATCGCCTTGATTAGTCATATCGGCGGCATGAATTCTGCGATGTCTGATGGCATCAATGCCTAAATAAATTAAGTAAAGGCCGCCGCCCCATTGCACTGCGGTGTAGGCAAGATCTGATCTCTGCAAAATCGGACCAAGACCAAGAGCTACAAAAACTGATAAAACAAAAGAGCCGCAGACGTTGCCTGCGACTGTAAAGACTGCAACTTTTCGACCCCACGCGATGGCCCGAGCGATTACGAATAAAACGCTCGGGCCAGGCGCCAAGATAATTATCATCGCGGCAACGATGTACTCAGCTAACCGCGAAGGAATTACCATAGGTTAGATATTAGTTATTACCTCGAGATGAAGCAATTGAGCTGAGCACGCGATAGCCAACAATGGCTACCAATGTTGCATTGATGATTCCACTGAATGTGTAATCTCCGCGTGTCCATGACATATCTGAGATACCGATAATCAAAGCAGATGCTGCGATGATTAAATTAGTTGAGTTAGAGAAATCAACTCTTCCTTCGATCCAGATGCGAGCGCCTAAGACGCCAATCATTCCGAACAGTGCAACGCCTACGCCACCAAGTGCTCCTACTGGCGTAGCGCTAAGAACTGCGCCAAACTTTGGAGATAGTGATAGACCAATTGCGCCTAGACCTGCGATCCAGTAGGCCGCAGTTGAATAAACGCGAGTAGCTGCCATAACGCCGATGTTTTCAGCATATGTAGTTGTACCTGAACCTCCACCAATGCCAGCCAATGTTGTAGCTAATCCATCGGCCATAAGAGCAGTACCCATTTGATCATCAAGGTTCTTTCCAGTCATTGCAGATACAGCTTTAACGTGTCCAACGTTTTCAGCTATTAGTACAAGGACTACGGGTAGGAACAAAACAATTGCTTTGGCATCAAATGTTGGTGTAGTAAAGGAAGGCATCGCAATCCATTTAGCTGCAGTGATTGTTTCTGTCTTAACATCACCTTGAATAAGGGCAACGACATAACCAACTACGAGACCAGCAAAGATGCTGATGCGATTGAGGAAGCCGCGAGAGGCTGCGGCGATTATTGCAATCGAGGCTAAAGTAATCAGTCCGATCATTGGCCCAGCCACAAAGTTATTTTTTGCAGCTCCTGCCAAGTTCAAACCAATCACCATAACGATTGTTCCGGTTACAACAGGTGGCAAGAGCCAGTTAATCCAACCAATTCCTGCTTGGCGAACGATTAATCCAACTGCAGCCAGGATCAAACCTGTAACTACCACTCCACCAAGAGCAGTAGCCATACCTCCACTTGCCTTAGCTGCCGCAATTGGCGCTAGGAAAGCAAAAGATGAACCTAGATAGCTAGGAACTTTGTTTTGTGTAAGGGCTAGGAATAGCAGTGTGCCGATTCCTGAGAAGAAAAGTGTGGTTGTTGGGGGAAATCCAGTAATGATTGGAACGAGGAAGGTAGCGCCAAACATTGCAGCGATATGTTGAAGGCCAACACCGATAGTGCGGGGCCATGTAAGGCGTTCATCTGTTGAAACAACTGCGCCCGGGGAGAGGGTCTTTCCGTTTCCATGAAGTTTCCATGAGAGTAGCGACATTTCTGACGTCCTTTCAGATCTCCTGAGTTGCCAGCCACAAGAGGTGGTTAGCGTTAGCCCCAGCGTAGAACTGAGCCCGTGGGTACTGAGGCGTACGCCACACCCTTATTACAGGTGAAATATGAGCGTGAGGCGTGTCCAGGTTGCGCCTAAGTACCTATCCCAATAGATTATCTCTTGATATATCGAATAGATACATACGCCGATAGGTAAGCCGATAGGTAAGGAAAGGGGCAGCGATGCGCTCACGCAGTGAATCTCTTGAATTCGCCCTCCTTGGCCTGCTCTCGCAAACACCTTTGCATGGCTATGAACTTCGAAAGCGCATGGGGGCAATATTTGGTCCATTCCGTGCACTCTCATTTTCAGTTCTCTACCCACAGCTTCGCAGAATGATGGAAGCGGGATTAATCGAAGAGACCGTTGTTGATTCGCCTTCACGGCGCTCGCGAATCGTTTATGACATCACAGATAAAGGTCAAATTCGATTTGAAAATCTAACCGAGACTGTGAGCCCAGAAACATGGGAAGACGAAGGATTTGAAATCCGTTTTGCATTTTTTTCTCCAACATCTTCAAAGAACAGAGTAAGAATTCTTGAGGGACGCCATCGTCGCCTTAAGGAGAAAGCAGAGATTCTGCGCGGTGAACTCGAGAAGTCACCGATTGGAATCGATAAGTATCTAGAGGAGTGGCGACGTCATTCACTGGACTCAGCTGATCGAGAGATTGCTTGGCTGGAAAAAATGATCAAAACCGAGAGGAAATAGAGTGAACATAACAACCGGTAAAGGCGACATCCGTGTTGCAATAATTGGCGTAGGAAACTGTGCCAACTCCTTAGTTCAAGGCGTGACTTATTATAAGGATGCTGCCCTGAATCAAGAGATCCCAGGTCTGATGCACGCAACTGTTGGGGAGTATCACATCTCTAACGTCAAATTTGTTGCTGCCTTTGATGTGGATGCTAAAAAAGTAGGTCTTGATCTAGCTGATGCCATGTGGGCCAGCGAAAACAACACCATCAAATTCTCTGATGTAGCAAAGACTGGTGTTCCAGTATTGCGCGGAGTTACTAACGATGGCCTCGGTAAGTATTACCGCGAAACAATTAAAGAATCCGATGCCCCAGCAGTGGATGTCGTTGCAGTGCTTAAGGAAGAGCAAGTAGATGTTGTGATCTGCTACTTGCCAGTGGGATCAGAAGTTGCCGCAAAATATTATGCACAGTGTGCTATCGATGCAGGTTGTGCTTTTGTTAACGCGCTACCAGTATTTATTGCCTCTGACCCAGTATGGGAAAAGAAGTTTGCTGATGCAGGACTTCCAATCGTTGGTGATGACATTAAGAGCCAGGTCGGAGCAACAATCACTCACCGCATCATGGCTAAGTTGTTCCAGGATCGCGGAGTTCACTTAGATCGCACCTACCAATTAAACGTTGGTGGAAATATGGATTTCAAGAACATGCTCGAGCGTGATCGCCTCGAATCTAAGAAAATTTCAAAGACAGGATCAGTGACATCACAGTTAGAGCACGATCTTGGTGCCAAGAATGTTCACATTGGACCTTCTGATTACATTCCATGGCTAGATGATCGCAAGTGGGCCTACGTTCGCCTCGAAGGCCGTGCTTTTGGCGATGTACCTCTTAACTTGGAATACAAGTTGGAAGTATGGGATTCACCTAACTCGGCTGGTGTAATTATCGATGCGCTACGTTGCGCAAAGATCGGTCTCGATCGCAAGATTGGTGGAGCGTTGCTTTCACCGTCAAGCTATTTTATGAAGACTCCACCTATTCAGTACACCGATGAACAAGCTCATGACAAGGTTGAAGATTTCATCACTGGAAAGCTTGATCGCTAAAACTATAGAGAAGTGAAAGCGAAAAGGCCCCCCGGTGTAAACCAGGGGGCCTTTTCTAACCCCTCACGGAGAGTTGAGGGTTAAATCGTCGCATCCTCAGGAGTGCGACGAATATTTCTAAACCCAGCAAGTGCAAGTAAGAGGAAAAGAACTCCACCGACTAAAGCCGCAATCGCTGCGTACCCTGCAATAACACCAAGAGTTCCAAATGCAAATGCTTCAAGCAGCATTCCGCGCAAAGTGTTCCCCTGGAATAGGGTTTCACGCAGATCAGCAATTTTTTGTAACTGCTCTGGAGTTGTAACACCATCGCGTTGAGCTGCCATGTATGCAGTTGAAACTTCAGAATATGTAGCAGGCTTTCCCATTACGGCAGTTGCTGCGGCATTCATATGTTCCAAAATGAATAGATCTGAATAATCGCGAGCCATTTCTCCGGTAGTTACTTGCTTACCAGCCCACTTTGTAAGTTGAGCTTTAGTCTCACCAGACAATCCTGCTTCAACTGGAAAAGCAATATTTTGATTTGCTAACTGACTTTGAACTGAATCATTGGCAAAAGCTGCGCCAAAATTGAGAAGTCCGGCAAAGATCAAAAGAAGTGCGGCTAATCCCAAACCAACTGAAGAAACCAGCTTGTCAAAAGTTCTACGTTTCATTTTTCTTACTCTCCCTTTTAGACATCATGTGTTTTGATGCAGTACACAGTTAACTCTGTCAACGGTGATGGGAATCTAAAAAGGACGAGGGTCAGCACTCGATGCGAGAGATGTTAAATGTGTGGAGGGGTAGCCCTCAGTGAATGTGATTGATTAAACAACAACTATTCTACGTGGCGGTTGCACATCGATTCACCATTTGGGCCAATTTCAAAGTGGGCACATTCAACATGTAATGAATCAAATGCTTTATCGCCGTAATGTGTACGAAATGCAAGGGCCAATAAAACTCGTAAATTTGTATCGCTATCAGACTTTATTCCAAAAACTTGTGCACTACGGCTGACCGTATTTTCAATTACTTTTTCAGTGTGCGCAGTTTCAGAAGCTATCGCCGAATTAGATTTACCTTCACATAAAAGGTTGAGAACCAACTGTTCAAAAGGGGATAGTTCTCGGATTGCAATAGTTATATCTCGTGCCATCGTCTCAGCCACCTCTCCGCGGTGTCTCTATTATCCTCCTTTATTGCAAGGGAAAGCCACACTAAGATGAGCAGATGAATGAAATAGTGACCAGTCAGGCAGGCTCAATCCTCACGCTGTCCTTTAATCGCCCCGCAAAGATGAACGCTTTAACCAGAGCTATGTATGCGGGCTTAGCTAAGGGGCTCAATGATGCTGCGGGGGACTTTGGCGTCCGGGCGGTGATTCTGACAAGTGAAGGTGATCATTTCACTGCGGGTAATGACATCGTAGATTTTATGGACAATCCACCAACCAGTGATTCATCAGATGTAGCACAGTTCTTGGCTTCTCTACTTAACTTTCCAAAACCGCTGATTGCCGCAGTTAAAGGAAATGCGGTTGGAGTTGGAACCACAATGCTTTTGCATTGTGATGTTGTCGTGGCTGCGCCTTCTGCGAATTTTTCCATGCCATTTGCATCCCTTGGTTTAGTTCCAGAAGCCGGATCTAGTTTTCTCTTTCCTCAGTTAGTTGGTTATCAAAGAGCGGCAAAGATTTTCTTTACCGGAGAATCATTTGGCGCAGATGCAGCCTTGGACATGGGATTAATTGCCGAGATTGATGCAGATGCTTTGGCCGGGGCAATAAGGATTGCTCAACATATTGCCGAACAACCACCACAAGCAATAATCAATACCAAAGCCTTGCTCAAGGCTCGTAATCACGAAGCTGTTTCAGCCGTTATGAAAGCGGAGTTTGAAATCTTTTCAATGGCATTACAGTCTGATGAAGCGATGGAAGCATTTATGAAGTTCATGGCAAAGAAAGGGAAATCATGACACTTGCAGGAAAGCGAATATTTATTACTGGAGGATCTCGCGGTATTGGGCTAGCAATTGCATTGCGTGCAGCTGCCGATGGCGCATCAGTGGCTATTGCAGCCAAAACATCAGAACCCAATCTAAAATTGCCAGGCACTATCCATACCGCCGCAGCAGAGATAGAAGCGGCAGGTGGCAAAGCACTTGCCATTCAATGTGATTTGCGGGATGAATTGCAGATTGAGGCGGCAGTGAATCAAGCCGCGGAAGCATTTGGTGGAATAGATATTCTGGTTAACAATGCCAGTGCGATTAATTTGACTCGCACAGATGCAACGCCAGCTAAGCGATTTGATTTGATGTTTGACGTCAACGTCCGAGGCACTTTCTTAACTTCGCAAGCTGCGCTCCCTCATTTGCGCAAATCTGCCGCCGATGGAGGCAACCCTCATATTTTGAACTTGTCACCACCACTATCTATGAAGCCTGTGTGGTTTAAAAATCATGTTGCGTACACAATGGCTAAATACGGCATGAGTATGTGTGTTTTGGGAATGGCCGAAGAGTTTAAGCGCGACGGTATTGGGGTTAATGCCCTATGGCCACGAACGGTCATTGATACTGCAGCTCTTCAAATGATTCCCGGAATTGATGCAACAGCAGGTCGTACTCCGCAGATCTTGGCAGATGCTGCATATGTCATTTTTAATCGCCCAGCAACAGCATGCACAGGAAACTTCTTCGTTGATGATGAGGTTTTAGCTTCTGAAGGCATCACTGATCTTGAAAAGTATTCAGTAACTCCAGGCACTAAGGACTTCCTGCTCGACTTCTTTCTTGACTAAGATAAGTTCATGATAAAAAAGCTGTTCACCTTATGCGCTGTAATTCTTATTGCTTCTCCTATTAATGCATCCGCCCATGGAGAAATCACCCAAGCGATTCCAGCTGCAGATTCAAAGGTTATTGCGGCACCTACGGAAGTTTCCATTGAATTTGACGGTAAACTGCAAACTTTAGGGAATACCACAGTAAATTCGGTAACGGTTACTAATGATCAAGGAGCGGTAATTTCGCAGCCAACATCAACCGTGGATGGAACCAAGATTTCCACGAAATTGATTTCACCTGATGTAACTGGATTAGTTTCGGTGCATTATCGAATTGTTTCCGAAGATGGTCACCCAGTTGAGGGCGACTACAGTTTTACCGTGGGTGAAACCCCAATGCTCACAAGTGCTCAAAGTGAAGAAAGCGCCGAAGCAGATGCCGGTATCAGCGAAGAAGGCGGTCGCAATGTACTGGTCACAGCAGTTGGCGCGGTACTAATTATTGGCCTTGCATTCGTCCTTGTCAGGCGGCGCAAGAAGTAGGATTACCGGATGCCAATTTTTGAATTAGAGCTCAATGGTCCCAATCTGATTCAAGAGTCAGAGCGAAGTGGTTCAGCTAAATCGCTCTTCTGGCCTTGGTGCGGAGCAAATGTTTCACTTCTGGCCCTCTCATACGGTTCATTTTTCTTAGGTTTTGGAATATCTTTTAAGCAAGCAACCTTTGCGGCAATAATTGGAACAATTTTATCTTTCCTTGTAGTCGGAATGAGTTCACTAGCGGGAAAGAAATCGAATGCTCCAACAATGATTTTATCTCGCGCCGCTTTTGGTGTTAAGGGAAACATTGTGCCTGGCACTCTGTCTTACTTAATTTTTGTTGGTTGGGAAACAGTCTTAGTTTCACTGGCAACTCTGGCCACGGGAACGGTCTTTGCGCGCCTTGGTCACATCAATCACAATCTTTCCCTCATCATCGGATTCGTCGTCGCAGTCTCTCTGACTGTTTTCGGGGGAGTACTTGGCTTTGCAACGATAATGAAGATTCAAAAATGGCTCACCCTTGTCACCATATTCATGACAGTTATCTATATTGCGCTCACTCTCGATAGCGTTAATTGGTCAATAGTAAGTTCAATAAAGGATGGATCGACTCAAGGCTTTATCGGCGCACTCATCTTTGGAATCACTGGAATTGGTTTGGGTTGGGTCAATTCAGCAGCCGATTATTCTCGCTATTTGCCCCGAACAGTTTCAAGCAAAGCGGTCGTTGCCTGGACAACGCTAGGAGCTTCAATCGTTCCTATTGTTTTAGTTATCTATGGCTGCGCGCTAGCTGGAAGTAGTAAAGAGTTGAGTGATGCAATTGCGATGGATCCCATTGGCGCACTAACAACATTGCTTCCTACGTGGTACCTGATTCCCTTCGCTTTGGTCGCCGTACTCGGTTTAGTTGGGGGAGCCATCCTTGATCTTTATTCATCAGGGTTAACTTTGGTTTCAATCGGTCTTCCAGTAAAGCGACACATTGCTGCATCGATAGATGCCTGCATAATGTTGGCGGGAACAATTTATATTGTGTGGTTTGCCGATAATTTCTTCTTTCCATTCCAAGGATTTTTAATCACACTTGGTGTACCGGTTGCAGTGTGGTCTGCAATCTTTGTTGCCGATGTCATTATGCGTAAAGGGCCTTATGCAGAAGGAGATCTTTACAACCCACAAGGCCGATATGGGGCATGGAATAGAACTTCATTGGGGTTAATGCTGGTGGGGTCAATTATTGGTTGGGGATTAGTTACTAATACATTTGCGTCTTGGCTGTCGTGGCAGGGATATTTACTGTTTCTTATCGGTGGCAAGCAAGGCCCTTGGGCTTATGCAAATATTGGAGTTATCGCCGCTCTTGCTATTGGATTTGTTGGACACATTCTCTTGTCGAGAAAATCTATATCTGTGCAGGAGTCCTTCTAAGCCAGATGTAACCAGCTAAGCCTGAGAGTATTGCTGAAATAAAGAGTCCGAGCCTTACTTGATTTAGCTCTGCTTCAGAACGTGCAGCGATATTTGCAATAACCAGGGCTACAGTTAAACCCATTCCGGCTAATGTTGCTATGCCCATAATCTCTTTGATTCCAATTTTTGAATGACCGCCTAAGCGCAAAACTAACCATGCAAATAAAGTAATACCAATAATCTTGCCAACAGATCGTGCAATGATAATCGCGATTGTTGTCTTAGAAGTGAAAGCTTCAATTTTTATATCCAGTGGAATGTTTACAACAACAATTACTGGCACAATAAAGAATGTTGATACGGGAGTGAGAACTTTAATAATCTTGTGCAAAATATGACTGCGCAGAGGAAGAATGAACCCTATTGCTGCAGCACCTAAGGTTGTTAAGGCTTTGATTGGTTCAAGATCATTGCCGTAGAAGATCCCCAAAACTATGAGAGAAAAGAGATCATCGGCTATTGCAAGGGTTAAGAGAAATAAGCGCACATGTGGGTTGACGCGCTTACCTAGTAATGAAAGAACTCCCAAGGCTAGTGCAATATCTGTGGGCATAGATGAAGCCCAAACATGCGAGCCCGGGTTAATAAGTAGATAAATACCAGCCGGAAAAATCATGCCTCCTAAAGCTGCAATGATTGGAACGACTGCTGTTTTGAAATCCTTGATACCGTTCTTAATTTCTAGGCCAACCAGAAAGAAGAAGATGGCTATTAAGGAATCAAGGAACATGCCATAAATCTACTATGTCGGGATACAACAAAGCCCGCACCAGACGGCACGGGCTTTGTTATAAGGTGCGTTTTAGATGTCGTAATAAAGTTCGAACTCAGCTGGATGTGGACGCAAGCGAACATAATCAACTTCTTGCTTACGCTTGAATTCGATCCATGTATCGATGAGATCCTTGGTAAATACTCCACCCTTAAGTAGGAACTCATGATCGCGCTCTAAGTTATTGAGCACTTCATCAAGTGAACCTGGAACTTGTGGAATAGCTGCCGCTTCATCGCCAGTTAATTCATACAAATCTTTATCTACAGGTAGTGGTGGTTCGATCTTATTGATGATTCCATCAAGACCGGCCATCAACATCGCAGCAAATGCTAGATATGGATTTGATGAAGGATCTGGGCAACGGAACTCAATGCGCTTTGCCTTTGGATTGGATCCTGTAATTGGGATACGGATACAAGCTGAGCGGTTACGAGCTGAGTAAACAAGGTTTACTGGAGCTTCATAACCTGGAACTAAGCGGCGGTATGAGTTAACGGTTGGGTTAGTGAAAGCAAGCAATGACGGAGCGTGCTTTAACAAACCACCAACATAGTGACGGGCCATGTCTGAAAGATCGCCGTAACCATCACCGAAGAACAATGGCTTGCCATCTTTCCAGAGTGACTGGTGAACGTGCATTCCGGAACCGTTATCACCGAAGAGTGGCTTAGGCATAAATGTTGCAGTCTTGCCGCCTTGCCAAGCAGTGTTGCGGATAACGTACTTAAACTTCATCACGTCATCACCTGCAGTCAAAATATCTGTGAAGCGATAGTTGATTTCCATCTGTCCGGCAGTACCAACTTCGTGGTGCGAGCGTTCTACAAGAAGCCCAACCTTTCCAAGTTGCATAACCATTTCATCGCGAAGATCAGCAAACTGATCTGTTGGAGACACTGGGAAATATCCACCCTTAACGCGCGTACGGTATCCGCGGTTAGGAGTTCCATCTGCATCTTCTTTAATTCCGGTATTCCATGCGCCTTCATAAGAATCAATCTCATGATAAGCAGTGTTGATATCAGTCTTAAAGCGAACACGATCAAATACATAGAACTCAGCTTCTGGTGCAAAGAATGCTGTGTCAGCGATTCCTTGTGCGCGCATGAAGTCAACTGCCTTAGCAACAACACCACGCGGGTCACGGCTATATGCTGAATTATCAACTGGGTTATGAACAGAGAAGATAATGATCAGAGTCTTCTCTTTGCGGTATGGATCAAGGTATGCAGATTCTGGAACTGGTAGCAGTTTCATATCTGATTCATGGATTGACTGGAATCCACGAATTGATGAACCATCAAACATCAAACCATCAGTAAAGACGGCTTCATCAAATGATTCAACCGGAACGTTGAAGTGGTGCTGAATACCTGGAAGATCAGTAAAGCGAACATCAACTAGCTTTATATCTTCCTTCTTTATATATGCAAAAATTTCTGCAGAGTTCTTAAACATGCTTCTCCCAATTCACATGGATACATTTATCTGTGTATCAGCGCAGACATTCTCGACTTTGAGCCCTCTGCTTCGTGGCCCAAGAATAAGTCGCAAAAGGCAAAATGGCCTAACCGCCCTGTTACATCCATGTTAAGAATTTAAAGGACGTTAGGCTTAGGCCCATGAGCTACCCATTCATCCGAACTACCTATGGGCGCCGCATGGCGGCCCTGGCCCTTGATTGGCTCGCCTGCTATGCCATCGTGGCTGCTTTTAGCGGTGGGATCGATCAGATGAGCCCCAACCATTCGCTGTATGTGCTCATTTTGTTCTTTGCGCAGACCTGGATACTCATAACGTTACAAGGCGCAACGTTGGGTCACCGAATCTTTGGAATGAAAACTGTGCGCTTTGAAGATGGGGGACCGCTCTCTGCGCGCCAAGGCCTGATTCGAACATTGCTTGTAGTGCTTGTAGTTACGGCTGTAACTTTCGATGACAATGGTCGCGGAATCCACGAACGATTAAGCGGATCAGTTTTAACAAGACGTTAGTTCAACTTTGATTTAATAAAGATACGAACACCTACACTTGCCACATGATTGGTTCACTGGCACTCGTTGGCTCAGGTGAGTACTTGCCTGCTATGGCCCAGTTTGAGAAATCACTTATCCAAGACGGTGTTAAAAACGGCAAAGAAGCAAGATATCTACAAATTCCTACTGCGGCCGGACGCGAAAGTGATGATCGTTTGGCGTATTGGAAAGAACTTGGTCTAGCTGCGGCAAAAAATATTGGTGTCGAGGCAACCTATCTTCCAATTTACACACGAGACGATGCATTCAAACAAGAACATGTAGATGCAGTGGCTAACAGCGCGCTTATGTATATGTCCGGGGGAGATCCTCATCATTTGGCAGAAGTTTTAACTGATACGCCTGTGTGGGCAGCGATGGTTGAGAATTGGAAGTCTGGGGCATCGCTGGCTGGATGTAGCGCTGGCGCAATGGTTCTTAGCGCGCATATTCCTAATTTTCGTTTATTGAAAAAAACGTCAACCACAGGTTTGAATCTGCTTCCAGAAGTTCGCGTAATCCCGCATTTTAATAAGTTCTTTAAGTGGATTCCAGAAAGTGCGGCAAAGGTTTTATTGCATGTGCCCGATAACTCAATTTTGATTGGTGTTGATGAGTTAACGGCAATCGTAAAACGATCAGGAGATTCAGACTGGCTGGTGGTTGGAGAGGCAAAAGTTCACGTTTTAAAAGGCCTACCCGATCAGCAACTCTACGATGGAGAAAGAATTAATCTTTCAATTCTTTAAGCAACCAGAAAATTAACGGATTTTTGGTGCACGGGTTGGCATAGGCCCTTTTGGAATAGGCATAGATAATCCGCCAACTGCCTTTAGGCGTGCACGAACTTCGCGCATTTGATGCGCAGTTAATTTCTTAGGCTGCTTCTGTAAATGCTTTTGTAGTTTACGAATCGAAACTTGTCCTGGCCCATCGCCCACAATGACTTCAATTACTGGGACACCAGGAGCAAAACGTTCGGTTTTCTTATGCTCATCTTGCAAGAGCTGGCGAACTGTATTGAGTGAACCTTCACCAGTGAGAACAATTCCTGCACGGCCAACACTTCGGTGAACCATATCTTGGTTACGCGAGACTGCAACGGCTGGTGTTGTTGTCCATCCTTTGCGAATAGCCATCAACACACTTGCACCTGCGCCGATCTGACCTTCGATTGACGAGTATGCCGCACGTCCTGCAACGCGAGTAAAGACGAGAAGTGAAGCTAGAAAAGATAATGGCGTGAAAATGAAACCAATATAAACCGGATGACCAACTGCGAATCCGATGCCAATTCCTATTGCAAGAGTCAGCACAAAAATTGCTATAAGGACTGCGCCAATCCAAGGTTTTACTTGCTTTGTGACGGCATATGCATCACGGAAGGTTTGAAAACGAGGGGTCTTGATCTTCTTTTCTTTAGCTTTTCTCTTAAACATGGCTTTAGTTTAGTGGGGCGGGGGCGGTTCCACCAAGGCGAGCCGGTGCCCAACGTTGGCCCACATGGCTATCAGGGTAGTGCTCTTGCACCTGGCGCAACATAGTTAGCAAAGTTTCACGTAAATGTAGTTCGGCTTGCTCAACATCAGCGCCACGTTCATAAAAAATCGGCTGACCAAAGACGACAGTTACAGGAAAATTATTACGCTTGAGATTGCGCTTAATGCCCTTGGTCCAAATTCTCTGACTTCCCCAAATAATCGTTGGGATAATAGGAACACCGGACCCCATCGCTAATCTGACAGCACCGGATTTAAGCTCTTTAATTTCAAATGAAGTTGACGTTGTACCTTCGGGAAAGATGCCAATTATCTCGCCCGCTTTTAGTGCGCGCAGGGCAGCTACAAAAGATGCTGAGCCGCTACTGCGATCGACACTGATGTGATGCATACCGCGCATTAATGGGCCGGCCAATTTATTATCGAATATCTCTTTTTTAGCCATAAAGCGCACATAGCGTCCGGCGGGCAAAGCGGCAGTACCAGTAATAGCAAAATCTAAATAGCTCACATGATTGATAGCAAGAATCGCGCCATCTTTGCGTGGAATATTTTCTTCACCCGAAAAATCAAATTGCAGACCTAAATATTTCCAAAAGGTTTTTATGGCAACAATGACTGGGGGATAGACAAGATCAGCCACGAGCAGCCTTGGCATCTGTTGCTTGCTTATAGAGGCGACCTGCGCGATAGCTAGAGCGCACAAGTGGCCCGCTCATTACTCCAAGGAAACCGATATCGGTTGCTTCCTTGGATAGTTCAACAAACTCTTCTGGCTTAACCCAGCGCTCAACGGGGTGGTGGCGATTAGTTGGTCGCAAGTACTGAGTAATCGTAATTAAGTCACACCCAGCCTGATGCAGATCGACTAATGCTTGGGTTATTTCTTCGCGAGTTTCTCCCAATCCAAGAATCAAATTTGATTTAGTAATCAATCCGAAATCACGTGCCATAGAAATAACTGTCAAGGATTTTTCATAAGTAAAAGCTGGGCGAATCTGCTTAAAAATTCGGGGGACAGTTTCCAAGTTGTGAGCGAAGACTTCAGGACGTGTCTCAAAAATTTCGTTGAGAAGGTGGGCTTTGGCATGAAAATCAGGAGCTAACATTTCCACGCCAGTACCAGGATTTAGTTCGTGAACCTTACGAATAGTTTCGGCATACAACCAAGCACCTTCATCAGGCAGATCGTCACGAGTGACTCCAGTGATGGTTGCATATTTAAGACCCATAGCTTTAACTGATTCGGCTACTTTACGTGGCTCTTCACGATCAAGAGCATCTGGTTTGCCTGTATCGATATTGCAGAAATCGCAACGACGAGTGCATTTATCTCCACCAATTAAAAATGTAGCTTCCTTATCTTCCCAACATTCAAAAATATTTGGGCAGGCCGCTTCTTGGCAGACTGTGTGCAAGCCCTCTGACTTAACTAAAGTTTGTAGTCGTGTGTATTCAGGACCCATGTGTGCTTTTGTCTTAATCCACTCGGGTTTGCGCTCAATAGGTACCAGCGCATTACGCGCTTCAATACGGATTAACTTACGACCTTCTGGTGCAAGTGTCATGCGCTCACCTTCTTTAATGATTCAAAGATGTGTCGTTCTACCAAAGGAGCAACTTCGTCAATTGTAACGTCTCTTCCAAGCTCTTTCGAAATAGACGTTACATCGGCATCAGCGATACCGCAAGGAATAATTTGCGCAAACGCCTTTAAGTCTGGGCAGACATTGATCGCAAAGCCATGCATTGTCACGCCCCTACTCACACGAATTCCGATTGCAGCTATTTTGCGATCACCTTTTTCATCACGGACCCACACACCGGATCGACCAGAAACACATGTTGCAGCAACCCCTAAATCTTCACAGACATTAATGAGCCCGCGTTCAATTTCGCGAACAAAACCAACTAGTTCATGCGGTTGTGCCAATTTCACTATTGGATAGCCAACTAACTGCCCCGGACCATGCCATGTAATTTTTCCGCCGCGATCAACGTTGATTACTGGTGTTCCATCCTGAGGTTTTTCTGAATCTAATGTGCGGCGACCTGCTGTGTAGACCGATGGATGTTCAAGCAACAGCACAGTATTGGGGCGAATTCCCTCAGCAACTTCTGAGTGAATAGTTCGCTGTACTTGCCACGCCTTTTCATAATCGATGAGGCCGTGGCGGATGAGGGCAATTGCACTTTGACTTGAAGGGGTCACGACGGGCACATCGCTAGCCTAAAGGTAGGCTTGGCTCCTTACCAATTGGAGCTAGTTGAGACCCAGAAAGGCCTCCTTCATAATGTCTACGCAGTCAATTCAAAAAACACGAAAGCCCTTTGCCATCGCACTTCTAGTCGTCATAGTGTGGTTTGGCATCACTGGCGTATTTGGCCCACTATTTGGCAAACTCTCAACAGTTCAAGAGAACAACAACTCATCCTTTTTGCCAAAAGGCGCAGAAGCGACCAAGGCTGCAGATCAAATTGCGAAGTTTTCAGGCAAAGATAGTTTCAATTTTCCAACTTTGATTTTATTTGAAGGCAAAACAACACCTGAAACTTTTGCCGCAGTCAATGCGCATTTGGCAAACGTTGGTGATTTAACTCTTGAAGGCACCTCATCCAAGATTTCAGATTTCTTAGCTCCTGGAGCGAAAATAACCGTGTTTCCTTCCAATGATTACATGGCAATATTGGCAAATATTCCGCTCGATGGAAACTCACTTGCGAAAACATTATCCAATGACAAACCGGTTTTACCCGCAGTTGTTGCTGCGCTTCGCGCAGACGTCAAACCAGTCGCAGCAGCCAATGGTCTTACCCCTTATGTAACAGGCCCAGGTGGTTTATTGGGCGATCTGTTCGGCGCATTTGGAACATTGGATTCTTCGTTGTTGCTCACAACTCTTGGTGTTGTTTCGCTGATTTTGATTTTAGTTTACCGCTCACCAGTTTTATGGATAATCCCACTGCTTTCTGCCATGTTTGCACTGAGCACTGCCGGTGGAATTGTTTATCTACTTGCCAAGAAGAACATCATTGATGTTGATGGTCAGTCCCAAGGAATTTTGTCAGTATTAGTTATTGGCGCAGCAACAGATTATGCACTTCTGTTGATTGCCCGTTATCGCGAAGAGCTCCATCTTCATGCAAACCGTTTTGATGCAATGAAGAGCGCCTATAAAGGTGTGTGGGAGCCAATTTTGGCTTCCGGTTCTACGGTTTCGATCTCACTTCTTATCTTGCTCTTTAGCCAGTTAACAAATACTGCTGGTCTTGGTCCGATCGGTGCTATTGGAATTGTGTGCGCGATGATCACAATTCTGACTTTACTACCAGCTCTTTTATTGATTTTCGGACGCTGGATTTTCTGGCCGCGCCGCCCATTATTTGATGGTGATGATCATGTGATGAGTGGACCTTGGTCTAAAGTTGCTAATTCAATCGGTCGCAATCCTCGCAAAGCGTGGATGGTTACGGGTTCAGTCTTACTACTTTTTGCCTTTGCTTCAACGACACTTAAAGCTGATGGAATTGGAACGATTGACACATTTACTGGAAAACCAGAGTCGGTAGTTGGCCAAAAACTTCTTACTACTCATTTTCCTGGTGGCGAAGGTGATCCAACTCAAATCGTTGTAGCGTTCGACAAAATGGAAGCGATGCGAGAGGCAGTAAAAACTGCTCCGGGTGTCGCTGATATTGTTCCGCTGGTTGATCCAGTGACTCAAGATTTCAAAGTTGTAGACGGAAAGACGATTTTGAATGTAATTCTGGATAAGGCGCCAGATAGTGTTGAAGCCGGAAACGATATTCCTAAGATTCGCGAATTAGCTCACGCAGTGGATGCAAATTCTCTAGTTGGCGGAACAAGTGCTGTGTACTTCGATGTTCGCACCGCAAATAGTCGTGATAACCGCACAATCATTCCAATTATTTTGATTGTCATCACATTAATCCTTGGGCTCCTGCTGCGCAGCATACTGAGCGCAGTAGTGCTTCTTGGAACAGTGTTGCTTTCATACTTTGCCACTTTGGGTGTGTGCGCACTTGTCTTTAACCACGTGTTTGGATTTGCTGGCGGTGATAATTCATTCCCACTCTTTGCCTTCATCTTCCTTGTCGCACTTGGAATTGACTACAACATCTTCTTAATGACTCGTGTGCGTGAAGAAAGTGGAAAAATTGGTACACGCGCTGGAATTATTAAAGGTGTGACAGTAACTGGTGCTGTAATCACGTCAGCTGGAGTCGTTCTTGCTGCAACCTTTGCGGTTCTGGGCCTACTGCCTTTAGTGCCGCTTGCAGAACTTGGTTTTGCAGTTGCCTTTGGTGTTCTCCTAGACACGATTGTTGTTCGTTCAATCTTGGTACCAGCATTAGTTCACGAAATTGGTCCAAAGATTTGGTGGCCTTCAAAACTTTCGCGTGAAGATATAAAGAGCTAATGCGTGTAGGCATTGCTGGTTATGGTTTAGCTGGGCGATATTTCCACGCACCTTTGCTCAAAGGATGTGGTTATGAAGTCGTAGCTATTGCCACTGGCAATGCTGAACGCGCAAGCCATGCACAAACCGATTTTCCTAATGTACATGTTGTACCAACGATTACGGATTTAGTGGCTCAAAAACTCGATCTAGTCGTCGTTGCATCGGCCAATATTGTGCATGCAGAACATGCTCTGGCAGCCATCAACGCCGGCATCCCAGTTGTAGTAGATAAACCAATGGGTAGAACGTATGCGGAAACTCTTGAAATTATTTCTGCCGGTGATCGTGCGCAAGTCCCCGTTACAGTTTTTTTCAATCGCCGATGGGACAGTGATTCGCTCACCATTAAGAAAGTATTGGCTTCGGGAGTTCTAGGCACAATCCATCGCTTAGATTCGCGCTTTGAACGTTTTCGTCCAGAGTTAAACAAAGCTTCTTGGCGTGAAAACATGAGCGCTGCCGATGGCGGGGGACAGTTACTTGATTTACAGCCTCACTTAATCTCAACGGCTCTGGATTGGTTTGGAAAAGCTGAACTTGTAACCTCAACTGTTCGCTCGATTCGCGGGGCTGCAGATGATGATGCGGTATTAGTTCTACAGCACGAATCTGGTGTCCTTTCGATTCTTTCGGCAAGTGCAGTTGTTGGTGCCCCAGGTCCTCGCATTCGAATCTTGGGTAGTAAGGGAGCGCTAGTAATTAATGAGTTGGACCCTCAAGAAGATTTACTGCGAGCAGGAAAAATTCCGACTGGCGGCACCTGGGGCGTTTCTACGAAATCAAAAACATTTGTGCATCGGGGTGATGAAGTAGAAGAAATCATTGGAGAAGATGGAAATTACGCCACCTTCTATACGTTGGTTGCCGGCGCTCTTGCTGGTAAAAATCCTTGGCCAGTTTCGAATGAAGATGCGCTTTTGGTGGCACAAATAATTGATCAGGCTAGAATTAACGCCCTACATGTCTAGAAAAAGCGATGTTGTAATCGTTGGTGCTGGTTTAGCTGGACTTAACGCTGCAATTCAACTTCAAGCTGCTGGGCGTTCTGTAACTGTAATTGAAGCAAGTGATCGCGCGGGCGGACGAGTTACAAGTGATCATATTGATGGATATATATGCGATCGTGGTTTCCAACTCATTAACTCAAGGTACCCAGCCCTTGTCGAACTTGATGTGATCGATGAAATTGATTTCATCCCTGCACCACGAACGGTAGAAGTTAGTTTAGGGACAGAGCGAATAGTGTTGGGAGATCCGCGGAGTGCTCCCTTTTCATCGTTGCATCGCGGGACCGGAACTTTAAGTGAGAAAGTTAATTTTGCTCGCTTTATATTCTCCAAGTTAAAAGGCGAACAATCCCTTGGGCATGCTTTGCGCAATGCCGGATGTGGAAGCACTTACGACCGAGTGCTGCGGCCTTTCTTGGAAGGTGTCTTTTTATCCGACCCTGACAGCGTTGATGCAAAGTACGGCCAGATTGTTATTCGCTCCTTTGTTAGTGGATCACCAGGCATCCCAAAGTTTGGCGTAGGCCAACTTTCACAGGCACTGGCAGCCCGAATCATTGATCTTCAACTGAATGTGCGCGCAGAACGAATTTCAGGTAACGCAGTAGAAACTTCTTTAGGTACATTCGAAGCTAGTGACATCTTTGTTGCTACTGATACAACTACAGCTACGCAACTATTGGAACTAGGTGATGTAGCACGAATGGTTGGCTGCATCACTTGGTATCACTCCAGCGACGTTAATCCATCAGGTACTGGCCATCTTGTAATTGATGGCCAAAATCGCGGCCCAGTCATAAATTCACTAGTTATCTCTGATATTTCAACTGAATATGCACCAGATGGAAAGCATCTAATTTCTAGTACAACGCATTTAGGCACTACAGAGTCAGAAGTTCGAAGGCATTTGGCAATTATGTGGGGAGTTCAAACTCGTGATTGGCAGTTGATTGCTAAGTATGAAATTCCATCGGCTCTACCCCTGCAAAGCGTTGGAAGAGCGTTAACGCAGACAACTAAAATTTCGGATCATCTATATGTTGTCGGGGACCATAGAAGCGTGCCATCACAACAAGGTGCTCTTTTTAGCGGCGCATTAGCCGCGCAATTAATCTTGAACTAGAAGGTTAAGTGCATCGGTAATGTGCGGATAATCCCAAGTGAAGCCAGCCTCTTGTAATACATGAGGGATTACTTTTTTAGAACCCAGAACTTCAGAAGAGAACCCACCGAGCGCAATTTTTAGCGCAATAGCAGGGGCCGGAAATACTGCTGGACGATGTAGAGCACGGGCTAGTGCCGAAGTGAACTCCTGATTTGTTACTGGATTGGGTGAGGTTAAATTTACTGGACCAGAAATTGGATTCGTAAGCGCAAACTCAATTGCACGTAGCTGATCATGCAACGTTATCCACGACCACCACTGCTTACCTGAGCCAAGTTTTCCACCAAAACCTAAGCGGAAGAGCGGCAACATTTTGCCAAGAGCGCCACCTGTTGGATCTAGAACTAATCCTGTACGCAGCTTCACTGTTCGAACATCAACGGCTAGATCTGCAGCAGCTTCCCATTCGCGACACACTGCAGCGAGAAAATCATCACCAACGCGATCTGTTTCAACTACAGCACGGTTACCACTTTCGCCATACCAACCGATTGCACTTGCTGAGATAAATACTTGGGGTTTTAATTGAGCAACGGCTTTTGCGATTGCTGTTGTTCCCAAAAGTCTCGAATTTAGAATCTCAGATTTATATTTTTTAGTCCAACGCTTATCGCCAACACCAACCCCTGCTAAATGGATGACGGCATCTACGCCTTCAAGAGCGCTGATGTCAACGTAACCGGTTTGTGGATCCCATTGAACTTCATCTGGGGCAATAGGTGTACGTCGAACAAGGCGCTGGACTGTGTGACCTTCACTTTTCAAATGGCCAACTAGTGCGCTACCAATAAGACCTGATGAGCCACTGATTGCAATTCTTTGTGGAACTCTCATACGTACTTATAGACCCAAATCTGATTCGAACGCGCCGCCTTCAAGGCGTTCCTTCAACGTAACAAGGAATCGCGCGGCGTCTGCGCCATCAACAACTCGGTGATCATATGAAAGACCTAAGTAGACCATTGATCGTATTGCGATTGTTTCGCCGCCATCTTCACCGCGTACAACCATTGGACGTTTTACAACTGCGCCAAGACCCAGGATTGCAACTTGTGGCTGATTGATAATTGGGGTGTCGAAAAGTGCACCGCGGCTACCAGTATTTGTAAGAGTGAAAGTTCCACCACCTAATTCATCCGGTGTCACTTTGTTATCACGTGTGCGTGCGGCTAGATCAGAAATCTTTCGCGCGATCCCGCCCATGTTTAAATCTCCAGCATTGGCAATAACCGGAACCAGTAGTCCGCGCTCAGTATCAACAGCAATACCTAAGTGTTCTGCACCGTGGTAGGTAATTTGATCGCCTTCAACTGATGAGTTGAGCACTGGATGTTGCTTGAGCGCTTCACATACGGCTACGGCAAAAAATGGAAGGTAAGAAAGCTTTACTCCTTCGCGGGATTCAAACGAAGCCTTTGCCTTATCGCGAAGTCGAGAAATCTTTGTGACATCTACTTCAATGACAGTGGTTAATTGAGCGCTGATTTGAAGTGATTCAACCATGCGAGCCGCAATTACTTTTCGAAGTCTTGACATAGTCACAGTTGTTCCACGCAATGGTGAAACTGCGACCACTGGTGGTTTAGCAGCAGATGGTGCTGCAGAAGTTGGGGCTGGTGCTGAGTATGTGGGTGCAGCAGGTTTTCCTAATGCTTCAACATCTTCGCGACGAATGCGTCCGCCAATTCCGGTGCCTTTAACTTGTGCGAGGTTAACTCCAAGTTCACTTGCTAGTTTGCGAACCAGGGGAGTTACGTAAGCATCAGTTGGTTGACTAATTGGAGCCGCTGATACAGGGGCAGCAACTGGAGCCGGCGTTGAAACTACTGGTGCAGCAACCACAGGAACAACTACAGGTACGACTGGTGCGGCGACAGGTGCAGCAACCGGTGCAGCACCAGTTGTTCCAATCAATCCAAGTCGGGCACCTACGGGAACAGTTGAATCAACTGCAACATCAATTGCCAATAATGTTCCGGCAACCGGAGAAGGGATTTCTGTATCTACTTTATCCGTTGAAACTTCTAGTAATGCTTCATCAACTGCAACTGAATCACCAATATTTTTTAACCAACGCGTAACAGTTCCTTCACTCACACTCTCACCCAAAGCGGGCATTGTGATTACTGTTCCAGCGTTTGAAGCAGCTGGTGTAACAGGAGCTGAAACAACTGGTGCTGCAGGTGGTGGTGTAACTGGCGCAGCTGCAACAGGTGCGGCAACTGGAACTGAAGCAGGTGCGGTAGCGCCGTCAGCGATGATTGCTAACTCAGCACCGACTGGAACTGTTTGATCGATTTGTACAACAATTTTTGTAAGTGTTCCAGAAACCGGTGATGGAATTTCGGTATCTACCTTGTCAGTTGAAACCTCAAGAAGTGGTTCATCAACGTTGACGTGGTCACCTTCGGACTTTAACCAACGAGTAACTGTTCCTTCGCTAACACTTTCACCAAGTGCTGGCATCGTTACGGAAAATGTCATCTGTGTTTTCTCCTTGGTTATCCGTGTGCATGTAGCGGTTTACCTGCAAGAGCCATATGAGCTTCGCCCATAGCCTCTGACAGTGTTGGGTGTGCATGAATAAGGGATGCAACATCAGTTGCACGTGCTTCCCAGTTAAAAATTAACTCAGCTTCAGCAAGAAGTTCGCCAACTCGCGCACCAACCATATGAACACCGAGAATAGGGCCATTTTTTTCGCCTACGAGTTTGATTGAACCTGCAGTACCAAGGATTTGAGCTTTTCCATTTCCAGCTAAGTCGTAACTAAGTTCAACTACATCATGGCCGCGCTTTTTAGCTTCAGCAGTTGTTAAGCCAACTGATGCAACTTCTGGGTCTGAATAAGTAACACGTGGGATTCCATCGTAGTTAATTGCGCGAGGATTTAATCCTGCAATCTCCTCTGCAACCAACATGCCTTCAGCAAATCCAACGTGGGCGAGTTGCAAAGTTGGAATCAAATCTCCAACGGCCCAAATTCCCGGCACATTTGTGCGGCATTTGTCATCTACTAAAACATATCCGCGATCCATTGTGATGCCTTGCTCTTCGTATCCAAGATTTGCTGAAACCGGTCCACGGCCTACTGCCACCATCAAAACCTGCGCAGTGAACTCTTTGCCATCTTCGAGCGTGATCGTGACACCTCGTTGATCTTTCACAGCAGATTTAAACTTTGTACCAAGTTCAAAGTTGATTCCACGTTTGCGAAATGCACGCTCTAGCTGCTTGCTGGAAGATTCATCTTCTAGCGCGATTAAGTGTGGCAAACCTTCAATAATCGTAACTTCGGCGCCAAACGATTTCCATACCGATGCGAACTCGCAGCCAATAACCCCGCCACCTAGGACTATGACAGATTCTGGAACATAGTCCATTTTTGTTCCGTGATCAGATGTAATGATTTGTTTTCCATCAATTTCTAGACCAGGGAGCGTACGAGCATATGAACCAGTAGCCAGAACGATGTTCTTACCGGTGTATCGCTCACCATTTACTTCGATTGTGTCTTTTGAAACTAACTTTCCATGACCTTCAATGTAAGTAATATTTCTTGACTTTACTAATCCTTGCAAACCTTTATGAAGGCGGGAAATGACACCGTCCTTGTATGTATTAACACCATCCATATCGATGCCATCAAATGTTGACTTGACGCCGTACTTAGAACCTTCACGTGCGCCATCTGCGATTTCAGCAGAGTGCAAGAGAGCTTTGGTTGGAATGCAACCCTTGTGAAGACACGTGCCGCCGACTTTTTCTGCTTCGATTAAAGCAACAGATAGACCTAGCTGTGCACCGCGCAGAGCGCAGGCATAGCCGCCGCTACCGCCACCCAAAATCACTAGATCAAATTGCGACACCCGGCATACCCCTTTTGTTCGTAAGCAACGGCTCTATCTTGCCGTACCTATGCCTGTTCGACCAACCTAACAAGTGAGCGCATGCTCACACCTGTCCCACCGACAGGGGTGTAGCCATGTGCCTTGCCTTGGTTATAGGCCGGGCCGGCGATATCAAGGTGCAGCCACGGTAGGTCATCACTTACAAAATCTTTCAGGAATAACCCAGCAACTAACATTCCACCATTTTTATCACCGATATTCGCAAGATCTGCCACCGGTGAATCAAGTGAGGCGCGAAGTTCTATAGGTAAAGGCATTGGCCAGAATTGTTCGCCGGTTTCTTTGGTGATTGCGATAAATGAATCACTAAAACTTTGATTATTTGTCATGACCGCACTGGTGCGAGTGCCTAGTGCAATTACTTGTGCTCCAGTCAAAGTTGCGACATCAATAATGCCATCTAGTTTGTTTTTACTGGCCTGTGCTTTCATTAAACCATCAGCCAAGACAAGGCGACCTTCAGCATCGGGATTGAGGACTTCAACAGTTTTGCCCCCAAAGATTGTGATGATGTCACTTGGTCTAGTTGCGGTATCACTAGGCATATTTTCTGCAAGCGGCGCCCAACATTCAATGGCGACTGGTAGACCTAGTTCTGCAATAGCAAGGGTGGCTGCGCAGACAGCGGCGGCGCCGCTCATATCCGATTTCATAGCTTCCATACCTAAACCTGCCTTCAGGTTTAATCCACCTGTGTCGAAAGTGATTCCTTTTCCAACAAAGGCAAAGCGTTTAGTTTTTTTAGCTTTAGGTGTGTAAGCAATATGCAAAAGGCGCGGGGGATTAGCTGAGCCTTGCCCAACGCCAACTATTCCGCCGAACCCTTGGGACTTAAGTTGCTTCTCATCCCAGATAGTTATTTTTAACCCTGCTTTTAATCCTCCCGCGGCTTTAAAACTGGCAGTTAATTTTTTAGTAAATGAATCAGGCGTTAAGTGACTTGGCGGTGTATTTATTAAATCACGAACCAAATGCGTGTACTTTGCGATAATAGTTGCGCGCGTGATTGCATCTTTAGCTTCGACTTTCTCGGCGAGTTTAGAAAAAATAGTTGCCGATTTTAAAGCCGCTTTGTGATCGAGCTTTGTAGATCCCCGGAACTCATTGAAAACATATGCGCCAATTGCTGCGCCTTCTGCAACAGCGCTCACACCGACAATGTCGCGGGTGGGCAAGGCAAAAGTTGCACCAATATTTCCAGCTAGTGCATGGGCAGCCGATCCTGCGGCTCGGCGCAAGGTTTCATGAGAATAGGTACTGGATTTTGGTCCAAGACCGGTGAACACCAGTATGCGAGTTGGGCCGCCAGGCATTTTTGTAACTTCATCTACTTTTCCTGTGGCACCCATTTCAATAAGTGAGGCCACAAGTGCTTTAGTGTCCATCGCTAAATCACCAGTTTCAATGGCAATTCCACCTTTGGTGTTGGTGCTCGCTAGACCTACAACAAGGTGATCATCTTTTACTAGGCCATCAGAAACTTTGAGTGTTGTCATGGGTGCCAGCGTAATAGATGTCTTGGTAGGTTTCACACTATGAAGCACTCACCTTTGCACGAAAAGCATCTAGCCCGTAACGCCAAAATGGCAGATTTCGGAGGTTGGCTGATGCCGATTGAATATCCAGGGGCAGGAACCTTGGCAGAGCATGCAGCAGTGCGAGAAAAGGTCGGAATTTTCGATGTTTCTCACTTAGGTAAAGCCAGCGTAATGGGTAGTGGTGCTTTGGAATTTCTTAATTCAATGTTTACCAACGATTTGAATCGAATCAATAATGGCTCTGCACAGTACACATTGCTGTGCAATGAGGAAGGTGGAGTAATAGATGACCTCATCGCGTACCGCAATTCTGATCATGATTTCTTTTTAGTGCCAAATGCTTCGAATACAACCGATGTGGTGAAAACTTTAGTGGCCCATGTTCCTGCAGGAATAACTATTGAAAACTTGCATGAAGCCTATGCAGTCATTGCCGTTCAAGGCCCGCTTGCGCCACAAGTCATGCAAGCACTTGGTGTTAATACAGATATTGATTACATGGCCTTTGAAAATATAAACATCGGGGGAGCGCAGGTCATTCTTTGCCGTACTGGTTACACGGGGGAACTTGGTTATGAACTTCTTCCTAAAACTGCAGATGCTTCTAAGGTCTGGGATGCAATCGTTGAGGCGATGCAACCTTTCGGTGGTTTGGTGTGCGGTCTTGGAGCACGTGACACTTTGCGAACTGAAATGGGTTATCCACTGCATGGACATGAACTCTCACTTGAAATCAATCCGGTTGAAGCCAGTGCAACATGGGCAATTGGTTGGGATAAGGGCGAATTTTTAGGGTCAGAGGTTTTAAGATCACAAAAATCTCTAGGGGCTAAGCGCAAAAGTGTTGCGCTCAAGTCATTAGATCGAGGAATTCCTCGCGGTGGTATGCACGTTAAAACAAGTGATGGCAAAGCCCTGGGGGAAGTAACCAGCGGAACATTTTCGCCATCACTTAAAGTGGGAATTGGGATTGCATTACTAGAGAGCACCGTCAAGGTCGGAGACCATTTGGTAATCGATGTGCGCGGCCGTGATTCAATGGTGGAAGTTGTAAAGCTTCCCTTTATGCCTTCGCACGTTCGATAAATTCTATAGGCGCCATAAAGGCAGCTCGAGTGTGAGTTCTACGCAAAGCTGATAAAACAGATCTTCCCGAAAAAGCTAAAAGCAAGGCAGTAAAAATTGCACGGGGAATATCCCATGCCATAGATGTAGCAAAGTGAAAAATAATAAAACGATGCAAATTTTCAGTCACTGCCCCGTGTGCAACATACGACAACCTCGTATCTGACCCTAAGGCCCAAGGCCAAAACTGTAGGTCCATCAAAATCCCAAAAACCTCAGATGCAATAGCACCAAAAATAATCAATATCGCAATCTCTTTTGTCCCACGGAGCTTTTTTCCTGGGATAAAACCCGCGGCCATACCAATCCACGCCGCTGCAAATACTTGATAACCAAGCCAAGGCCCAAGCCCACCCGTGAGCAAGGCAGAAACAAACATTGATGTAAGGCCCAAAATAAATCCAAATGATGGACCGAAAACTCTGGCACTTAAAATTAAGATAAACCACATAGGTTCAATGCCGACTGCGCCTGCGCCAAGTGGACGAACGGCTGCAATGAGCGCAGATAGAACACCAAGGAGTGCAACAGATTTAGCATCTAGGGCTGAGTTAGAGATCTGAACAACTACTAAAAAGAATGCCAGGGTAAGTGCGGCCCAAAAGAAAAGCTGTGTGCGGGGTAGTGATTGGCCGTTATAGAAAAAGGGCCAGAGAAATCCTGCAGCAGAAATCACTGATGCCAGCGTCAGTACTGCTGTGCCAAGTGGAGAAAATTTCACTACATCATGAGTGCGCATTAGCTATCAGCCTCAATAGCTCGCACTACATCGGCAACGGTCAACCAAGGTTGTGGTGACATGATCTTGGAAACCTGTGGAGCAAAAGCCGGCGAAGATAACAGCACATCAATAGTTGCCCCGTCCGCAACGATTTCACCATCTGCGATGAAGATTGTTCGAGTAGCTAATTCAGCAACAAGTTCAACATCGTGTGTAGCAATGATGACGCTTCGATTGAAAACGCGTGCAAAATCAATAAGCATTTTGGTTAAAACGCGCTTTGCTTGATAGTCCAAACCTCTTGTTGGCTCATCCAAAATAAGCATATGCGGATTAGCTGAGAGAACGACGCTAAGAGCTAAACCTAAACGCTGACCTTCAGATAAATCACGTGGATGTGTTTGTGCTGATATTCCAGGAACAAGTTGCGAGAGCAGTGCGAATGTGGTGCCACTTGCAACTTGATTGTCATTATCGGCTTGTTTGCACTCCTCACTTACGCTTTGCCCATAGAGCAAATCACTTGGTTCTTGTGGGATATAGCCAATATTTTCTCGCCTTTGCTTACTGTGCAGTTTCTGGGAATTGATACCACTAACTATTACTTCACCCGCTGCGTTATCACTGACTCCTGCAATGGCTCTTAGCAGCGAGCTTTTGCCCGCACCATTGCGGCCCATGATGGCAACGATTTCATTTTCATAAATAGTTGTCGAGAGCGAATTCACCGCATTTTTACCACTATAGGAAATTGTTAAGTCTTTGATTGTTGCGCATACCTTCAATGAGGTTAATGCGACTTCGGGCTTAGCAACCTGATGTGAATCTCTAAACTCTTGTGTCAGTCGGCGCATCTCTCGCACAGAAACACCAATCTCCTTTAACCCGAGAGTTCTAGCAAGTTCAACGATGGGTGGTGCTATAGGCGAGTTCATCAGAATTTCTTCAGGTGTTCCAACGACTGCAGATCCAGCTCCATTGATGTGAACAATGCGATCGGCAAATTGGATGACTCGCTCCAATTTATGTTCGGCAATCACAACTGTCAGGCTTAAATCGTGAACTAAACGGTGAAGGATTGAGAGAACTTCTTCAGCAGCGATTGGGTCGAGTGCGCTTGTGGGCTCATCTAGAACTAAGACTTTGGGATGTGCAACTAAAGCGCTTGCAATTGCGACGCGTTGTTGTTCTCCGCCACTTAAGGTTGCAATAGTTCGGTTTCGAAGCGAAGCCAAAGACATTAGATCCAAGACCTCTTCTACACGCTTTCGCATAGTTTCATTAGAAAGGTTGAGAGCTTCCATTCCAAAGACAAGTTCTTCTTCTACCGTATCTGCGACAAAGCCATTGATGGGGTTTTGCCCGACAATTCCAATCAAATGTGCCAGGCCACCAGGCTTAACTTCTGCAGTTGATATTCCATCTACTTCAATACTTCCGGCCAAAATACCGCCTGTGTGGTGAGGGACAAGACCATTGATCAGTCGTAGCAATGAAGATTTTCCAGATCCTGTTGGACCAATAACAAGAACTAATTCACCTTCAGCGATTTCAAGGGTGAGATCTTCGATCACTGTTGTTGTTGAGTTTGGATAGATGAGTGAAACGTTAGAAAACTTAATCATGAAAGACCTACAACTGCTAGGCCAGCTAGAACAACTACTCCATCAATTCTGGCCCATTTAATGGGACGATACTTAGATCGTTTCTTACTGATTCCATAACCACGTGAGTCCATCGCAGCTGCTAAATCTAAAGATCTTGATAAGGACTCTTCAAGTAGAGGAAGTGCAATGCGTTTGAACGCTTTCACTCCGTGGCTTTTCTGACCGCGTAAGCGCTGCGCCATGCGAATACGTGAAACCGCAGATACTAGTTGCGGTAAAACTGAAGTTGCTATCACAACACTTATTCCGAATTCATAGACGTAAACCGGCAATACGCGCAACAAACGATGCGGACTTGTTAGTGATGCTGCTGCTCCAAAGACAACAAGGATTGCGCAGATGATGATTCCTTCAGAAATCGATGAACTTAAGCGCTCTAGAGTCACTGCGCCACCAATGCGAATGCCTGGCATCCAACTTGGTAGCGGCACAGCGGGAATAGTGAAAAGAGTTGTCCCCGGAATGGGAACACCAATGAGTACACCGATTATCGATCGGATGGCGATGATCCATAGCGATAACTTCAATGTGGCATTAAAAGATCTCCCCCATGGGGCGTCATCTCGCTGCGTAAAGACAATCACTGCCATTACACCCACTGACGCAATAGCAAAGACGGGCGAATTCATGCGTGCGATTGCGATTGCGATTGCGCACGAGAAAATCCACCATGTCAGTGGGTGAAATGAAAGTCTTTTCATTTAAGTCTTACTTGGTTTTAACTATTGCTTTTGGTGTTGGGATTTCAACGCCGCATTCTTTAGCTGGGTATCCACCCAAACCGCAGATTAGGCCGGATGAAGCAGCGCGGATCTTTGTTACTTGGCCAAGGACATCTATTCCTTGAGAAGATTTTGCAGTACGAACGCACGTGGTGACTGTCTTTCGTGGATTTTCACCTTTTGGCGCCCAAGCCTTTGATCCATACTCAATGACCAAACCAATTCGTTTTGTGTCCTTGTCACCTTTAACACCAGCACAGATTGCGGCAAAGTTTGGCTTAACCGCTGGTGCAAGTGATGGAACATCATCACTACTAAATACAAAAGACCAACCTTCAACTGCGCCATCAGCAATATCGACAGTTGGTCCTGTCATTGCTGCAGTCCACTTTGTTGCCCCGGGAGCAGCTTGAAAATAACCCCAATAACGCCAGCCTTTGCTAGCGGCGCTTGATTGTGGAATAAAGAAAACAGATGAAATAAGAATTACTAAAGTGATAAAGAAAGCTTTGAACTTCATTTCTGTGGTGCCTCTCGAATGTGAAAGAAACTCACAGGGAGCAGGCCGCGCGAATAAGAGAAAATACCCCTTGAACATGTGGACTACACCCCGCAAACCTCGGCGGGTGTTTGTCTGAAACCATCCATTAGGTAATCCGACTTTACGGTTGCGGGTCAGTGTCGGAATTTCACCGAACTTCCCCTAATGAAGGGCGTATTAAGTTGTGTTCGTAGGTAACCACATCGTCATTGACTTGGCAACAAGGCGCGCATGGTCCTACAGTTCTAGGCATGGAATATCGTCGCCTTGGCAGTACTGGAATGTATGTATCTGAGATTTCTTACGGAAACTGGATTACTCATGGTTCACAAGTAGAAGCCGATTCTGCAATCAAATGCGTCAAGACAGCACTTGATTGTGGCATCACAACTTTTGATACCGCTGATGTTTACGCTGGCACGCGCGCCGAAAAGGTGCTGGGAAAAGCGCTTAAAGGTGTACGACGCGAATCATATGAACTTTTTACGAAGGTTTACTGGCCAACTGGTACCGGTAAAAATGATCGTGGGCTATCTCGCAAGCACATCATTGAATCCTGCAACGCTTCATTAAAGCGTTTGCAAACCGACCACATCGATCTTTACCAAATGCACCGTTTTGATTTTGAAACTCCACTTGAAGAATCCCTGAGTGCATTCGATGATTTGATTCGCGCGGGCAAAGTGCATTACATCGGTTTTTCGGAATGGTCAGCTGCTCAGATTACTGACGCACTTAAAATTCAAGATGCCCGCGGCTACAACCGGTTTGTATCAAGTCAGCCTCAGTACTCAGCTCTGTGGCGCGTCATTGAGGCCGAAGTTGTTCCTCTTTCAGTTAAAGAGGGAATAGGCCAAATAGTGTGGTCCCCAATGGCCCAAGGAGTCCTCACAGGCAAGTATCTTCCTGGCAAAAAACCACCTGCCGGCTCACGCGCTACTGACAAAAAAGGTGGGGCTGGAATGATTTCAAAGTGGATGAAAGATGATGTTTTAACTGCAGTCCAAAAACTCAAGCCAATCGCCGACCAAGCCGGTATCACGATGTCACAGTTATCTGTCGCCTGGGTATTACAAAACCCAAATGTTTCTAGTGCCATCGTTGGGGCTACTAAACCATCTCAGGTGAAAGAAAACGTCAAAGCCTCAGGAATCAAACTTGATGCTGACATGATGAAAGCTATTGATAAAGCGCTGGGAAATCTTCCAGAAATGGATCTTGCTCAAAACATTAGCCCAAATCCGCGCGCTTAATTAACTACGTCGCCCACTTTAGTTTGTGGGTGAGGTGCACGTAATCGACGCATTTGTGTAGAGCGGAGCCATGCATACATAGCTAGACCCTTAGTGCTCGATGTTGGGTATTTAGCGTGCACAAGGCGCTGGATTCTGCGGCCCAAAAAGATGCCATCAATGACCGCTACAAGAAGAACTAAATACATTATTGCGATCGCAGCAAATTGAATTGCTGGAACTTGAATCAAGGTAAGAACAAGCACCACGAAAATGATTGGCAAGAAATATTCGCCAATCGAGCGACGAGCATCAACATAGTTGCGTACAAATCTGCGCTCTGGGCCACGATCTCGTGATGGAAGGGCTGCTTCCTCCCCGCGCAGGTAAGCCGCACGTGAACTTACGCGATCGGTCCTGGACGCTAATTTTTGTGCCCGCTTTTGTTCCTTTGTTACAACAGGGGATAGTGAAGAAACCTTAACCTTGGCCTGGGCATCTTTGCGCTTTGGGGTAGGTCGGCCTTTACCAGTTGATTCAGTAGTCATGGCCGTAACTATAGAGCCATTGGCAAAACAAGCGGCAAGCCATAGGCCATAACTCGCATTAGACCAAAGGTGCAGGTAGGCTTGGCTCAAACGAGGAGAGAAAATGACTACAGAAGTTACATTAACTGGATTAGCCCTTACTGATGTTGCCGCTGCGAAGGTAGCCGCACTATTGGCACAAGAAGGCCGCGATGATTTAAATCTTCGCGTTGCTGTGCAACCAGGTGGATGTTCAGGACTTCGTTATCAGCTTTATTTCGATGATCGCAACCAAGAGGGCGATGTTGTCCGCGAGTACGGTTCAGTCAAGGTCATCGTCGACAAGATGAGTGATCCTTATTTAATGGGAGCCACTGTTGATTTCGTCGACACCATTGAAAAGCAGGGTTTCACAATCGATAATCCAAATGCGCAAGGTTCTTGTGCATGTGGCGATTCATTTAACTAACAAATCCTTCTTTACGCTCTAGTATCGCCTCATGAAAATTGGTGTGGCGGGTTCAGTTGGTCTTGATCATTTAATGACCTTTTCGGGAAAATTCACCGATTCATTTGTCGCGGGCTCTTTAGAGAAAGTTTCTCTCTCTTTTTTAGTTGACAGTCTTGATGTTCGTCGCGGCGGATGTGCAGCTAACATCTGTTACGGCATGGGCGTGCTTGGATTAAACCCAGTTCTGATTGCAGCCGTTGGTAAAGATTGGGCAGATTACGAAGCCTGGCTTTCACGTCACGGCGTAGACACTTCACACGCCTTGGTTTCAACAGAGCTCTATACAGCCCACTTCATGGTGACAACTGATGATGATCTCAATCAGATCGCATCATTTTTTCCTGGCGCAATGAGTGAAGCACGCAATATTGAACTTGGTCCAATCATGGATAAAACTGGTCGTTTCGACATGGTGGTTATTTCACCTGATGATCCGGAAGCGATGTTGCATCACTCTGATGTTTGTCGAAGGGAGGGCATCGCTTTTGCCGCCGATCCATCACAGCAGATGGCGCGGATGTCAGGGGAGGAGATCAAGCTCCTGATTGACGGCGCTTCCTACCTATTTTTAAATGAGTATGAACTTGCTCTTGCTATGCAAAAAACTGGGTGGACCGATCGAGAAATTTTAGAACATGTAAAGATTCGTGTTGTCACACTTGGTTCTAATGGCGCTAAGGTTGAAAGCGCTGCTGGTGAATTCGTTCAAGTCGGGGTGCCACAGGAAAAATCTAAGACCGATCCCACTGGAGTCGGAGATTCTTTTAGATCAGGGTTTATCGCAGGCCTAGCTTGGGGTTTATCGCACGAGCGATGTGCGCAGTTGGGTTCTTTAATTGCCACCTACGTCATCGAAACGATGGGAACTCAGGAGTACCGCTTCACAGGAGCCGAGTTTGTAAGCCGCTTTGAACAGGCTTATGGAGCAGATGCGGCGGCAGAGATTGCCCCGCACATAAATTTCTAACTGTGATGGCCTGTGACACGAACCACCAGAGCAGGCTATAAACCAGTGCTACGCACGCTGCTAATGCGCTCTATCCTTACCTCCATGTCGTTCTCAAAGCTCAAAGCTCTTCGTGGCCTCCTCCTTGTGGCCCCAGCACTGTTACTGACGGGCTGTTCAAAAGTATCAGGGCTTGGATTTGAAGAAGGTTTAACAAGTGTTAACGATCAATCGCTATCTCTATGGCAGGGTGCATGGATTACAGCAGGAGTCGTTGGAGTATTTACTCTGATATTAATTATGTGGCCAGCGTTTTTTCACCGCTTAAAAAAGGATAGCCCAGAGTTTCCAAAGCAAACTCAGTACAACATTCCTATTGAAGTCCTTTATACAATCATTCCATTCATTATCGTTGCTGTACTTTTCTTTTTCACAGCTAAAAAAGAAACAGTAATTACGGCAAAGACTCAGACTTACAAACACGAAATTACCGTAGAAGGTATTCAATGGTCATGGCAATTTGGTTATCCAGAGGCTGGACCAGGGGCCGTAGTCACTGGAACCCCTGCGCAACAACCAATCCTTTATATTCCATTGGGCGAAAAAGTACGCTACACAATTACATCTAATGACGTAGTCCATGGATTCTGGATCCCCGCCTTCATGATTCAAATTCAGAATCTTCCAGGCGTCACAAATCATTTAGAGTTCACAGCAAACAAGCTGGGAGATTATCCAGGGCGTTGCAATATCTTGTGCGGTCGCAATCACTCACAAATGTTGTTCACTGCTCGTGTAGTCACGCCAGCGCAATATCAGGCCTATCTTGAAACCATAAAGGGGAGCGGCGCATGACAACATTTGCAGATCGTCAAACAACTACAAATTTGCCACCGCTGCCGCCAAAGAAAGGCAAGGCTTTTGTTAAGTGGGTAACGTCTACTGATCACAAGACAATTGGTTATTTGTACCTGATTACATCTTTTGCATGGTTTCTTATTGCCGGGCTCCTAGCTCTTTTACTTCGCTCCGAATTAGCACGACCAGGAATGCAGTTTTTAAGTGCCGAGCAGTACAACCAAATATTCACCATGCACGGAACGATTATGTTGTTGATGTTTGCAACACCATTGTTCGTAGGCTTTTCAAACGTAATCATGCCGCTACAAATCGGAGCAGCTGACGTGGCCTTTCCACGATTAAACATGCTTTCTTATTGGCTCTACCTTTTCGGTGGCCTGATGGCATTTGCAGGGTTCTTATCTCCAGGCGGTGCAGCTTCATTTGGTTGGACTGTTTACGTTCCATTATCAAATGCGACCTACTCACCAGGTATCGGTGCTGACTTATGGCTTCTCGGTTTAGCTGTCAGTGGTATTGGAACAATCCTGGGCGGCGTTAACTTCATTACAACAATTTTCACAATGCGTGCTCCAGGTATGACGATGTTTCGCATGTCAATCTTTTCATGGAACGTATTACTAACCTCCATTCTTGTTTTACTCGCATTCCCTCCTCTAGCCGCAGCACTCTTAGGTCTTGAATCTGACCGCATATATGGAACACATCTATTTGATCCAGCCAATGGTGGGGCGATGCTCTTCCAACATCTGTTCTGGTTCTTTGGACACCCTGAGGTTTATATCTTGGCCCTACCATTTTTTGGAATTGCTACTGAAATTTTGCCGGTCTTTAGTCGCAAGCCAATCTTTGGATACAAGGGATTAATTGCGGCAACAATTGCAATCTCCGCACTCTCTGTTTCAGTATGGGCTCACCATATGTTCGCAACTGGTCAAGTTTTGTTGCCATTCTTCTCGTTCATGACTTTCCTTATTGGAGTCCCAACAGGAGTGAAGTTCTTCAACTGGATCGGAACGATGTGGCGTGGTCACGTAACATTTGAAACTCCAATGTTGTGGGTAATGGGCTTCTTAGTCACGTTCCTATTCGGGGGATTGACTGGAATTATTTTGGCATCACCTCCGCTCGACTTTGCAGTATCTGCAAGTTACTTCGTAGTTGCTCACTTCCACTATGTTCTCTTTGGAACCGTAGTCTTTGCAATGTTCGGTGGTTTCTACTTCTGGTGGCCAAAGATGACTGGCCGCATGCTCAATGAAAGATTGGGAAAGATTCACTTCTGGACAACTTTCTTTGGTTTCCACTTAACATTCCTCATTCAACATTGGTTAGGTATCAAAGGTTTCCCTCGTCGCTACGCCGATTATCTTCCAACCGATGGCTTCACATTCATGAATGAAGTTTCAACAATCGGTTCGTTCTTGCTCGCATTTTCCATGATTCCATTTATGGTCAACATCTGGATCACTCGTAAGGCACCACTTGTTGGTGTTGATGATCCGTGGGGCTACGGTGCTTCTTTGGAATGGGCCACATCATGCCCACCGCCACGCCACAACTTTTTGACTATGCCTCGTATTTCATCTGAGCGTCCAGCTTTTGATTTGCACCACCCGCATATCAAGACTGAAGGGCACTAATAAACTATGAAGGTTTCTTGGCAGTTATTTATCGGTCTTTCACTGTTTTATGTTTTGATGACGATTATCTATTGGCAAGTTGGTGGTGAGCCAGTTGGTATTGGAGGCATGCTTCTAGCAGCAGCACTTGCTGGAATGGTCGGCTTTTATGTCTGGTTTACACAGCGCCGTATTGGACAAATCCTTCCTGAAGATAACCTCACCGCTCTGATTTCAGATGGCGCTGGAGACCTTGGTTTCTATAGTCCTCATTCTTGGTGGCCACTGCCAGTTGCATTGAGCATGTGTGCGTTAACTCTCTCACTGGTTATTGGTTGGTGGCTCACTGTTATCTCACTAGGAGCTTTAGTTATCTCAATCATCGGCATGGTGACGGAGTATGAAAAACCGGTCGTATCAGGGGCGCATTAATGTCAAAGGTGCGCGCAGAAATTCTTGCCATTGATTACCCAAACACCGCAGCTGCTCGAATCATTATCAACGCACCCGCAGCAAAGATTTTTGATCTACTAGCTGATCCCCGCGCTCATGCTAGTTTTGATGGTTCAGGAACGATTACTGAATCAATTTCTGGCCCGACGCGACTATTCGAAGGCGCAAAGTTCGGCATGGCAATGAAAATCAAAGTTCCTTATCGCATCACAAATACAGTGGTGGCCTTTGAGGAAAATAAAAAAATCACGTGGTGCCATTTGATGAAGTGGACCTGGTCGTATGAATTGGAAGATTTGGGAAATGGTGGGACACAAGTTACTGAAATTTTTGATGGCAGCCAAGTTCCAGCTTTGTCACAATGGTGGCTTAAGAAGACTGGCTCAATCGCCAGAAATCCGAAGTGGATGGCCAAGAGTTTAGTGTCGCTGAAAGCTCTCTGCGAAGGTTGAAGACTGCGCGCTTAGCTCCGTATCTATTTGTATTTTTATGGAGCACGGGCTTTGTTGGAGCAAAATACGGTCTGCCTTACGCAGATCCTTTCATTTTTCTATCGCTACGTATTTTTATCGCCGCAGTGATTCTTATTATCATTGCGCGAATTCTGAGATTTCCGGTGGTGTTGCGCAGGGATGAAATTGCTAAATCATCACTTATTGGTTTATTTCTACATGCCTTTTACTTAGGTGGAGTCTTCTTTGCTATTTCTAAAGGAGTTTCGGCAGGTGTGGCGGCGGTTATTACAAGTTTGCAGCCTGTTTTTGTCTCTCTCTTGGCAGTGAAAATTCTGGGTGAGAAACTACGTCGTACTCAATTTATTGGCTTAGTTCTTGGACTTATCGGAGTTGTTCTAGTACTTGGTCCTACTTTCGATAGTTCAGTTTCAAAAGTTGGGATCACTGCAGTATTTGTGGCACTGCTTGGTAGCACCACTGCCACGTTGATGCAGAAAAAATTTGGTGCGGGCATCCCGATGTTGGCTGGCACCGCGTATCAGTACATCGCAGCAGGGGCGGTGTTGGCTCTAGCTGCCGTTACAACGGATGGAACACATATTGAATTCACACCAAAATTTGCGGCCTCAATGGTGTGGTTAATTATTGCTCTCTCGGTTGGAGCAGTACTTCTATTGCTATGGCTACTCAATACAGGCAGCGCGGCCTCGGTTTCTTCACTGTTTTACTTAGTGCCGCCAGCTACTGCACTTGAGGCATATGCTCTTTTTGGTGAAAAAGTAAACACCCAAGGCTTCCTTGGAATAGGAATTACCGCCCTGGGTGTTTGGCTTGTAATACGTAAAAAGAACTAGTGGTGTTCGATCTCTTTGAGTTCCTGTTCACTTACTTTAGGAACAGAAACTGCATGAGCCTTACTTAAACGTCGTTGCACCTTGTTCTTCAAAGCGCCAGGTCGACGAACACCCCTGGAATCAACTTCGGATATTTCAAGGGCCAGTGGTTGTTCGTGTGATTGCAGAAGGAAAGCCTTTTCTGCAGAGATAGGTTCGTGGACCTCGACGAACTCACCATGAGGCAGTCGAAGCAAGCGTCCAGTTTCACTACCGTGTAATAGCAAGTCACGATCTGCGCGCTGCAATGATAGACATAGACGTTTGGTAATTACGAAAGCGATTGGTGGCAGCACAAATATGCCGATACGTGAGAACCACATAATTTGATTAATCGATAAATGGAAATTAGTTGCCAAAATATCGTTTCCACCATTGATGAGGGCGACCATTACGAAAGTAATGGACATGACACCAAGTGCTGTTCGGTTAGGTACGTTGCGAGGACGATCGAGAAGATGGTGTTCGCGCTTGTCTCCAGTGATCCAGCTTTCAATAAATGGGTAGAGGGCCATTCCTGTGAAAACGATTCCAGGAACTATGAGCGCTGGAATCAAAATATTCCACGAGACGGTGTGTCCAAATGCATGCGTTTCAAGTGGGGGAGCCATACGAACTAATCCATCCAGCCACCCCATGTACCAGTCTGGTTGAGAACCGGCAGAAATCTGACCAGGAGTGTATGGACCATATAACCAAATCGGGTTAATAGATGCAACGGCTGATAAGAATGCGATTACGCCAAATACAACGAAGAAGAATCCACCAGCTTTCGCCATGTAGACAGGCAAGATTGGATGTCCAACAACGTTCTTTTCTGTACGACCAACACCAGGGAATTGTGTGTGCTTTTGATACCAAACTAGCATTACGTGAATTGTGATCACGGCGAGGAAAATTCCCGGGATTATAAGAATATGAAGTGTGAAAATTCGTGGAATAAATCCTGTCCCGGGGAAAGCGCCACCGAATAAGAAGAATGAAATATATGTTCCAACTACGGGTAGGGCTTGAATAATGGCTGAGGTAATGCGAAGCCCTGTTCCTGAAAGTAAATCATCTGGCAATGAGTAACCAAATAGGCCTTCGACTAGGCCAAGAGTGAGCAAGAGAATTCCTAGAATCCAATTGAATTCGCGTGGTTTTCTAAATGCGCCAGTAAAAAAGACACGAAGAAGGTGAGCAACGATAGCTGCCATAAAAATGTTTGCCGCCCAGTGGTGAATTTGGCGCATTAATAGCCCACCACGAACTTCAAATGAAATATCTAGAGTCGAAGCGTATGCAGCTGACATCTTCAAACCTTTAAGAGGCTCGTACACGCCGTTGTAAATTACATCGCGCTGTGAAGGATCGAACCAGAAAGTTAAGAACGTTCCGGAGAGAAGCAAAATAACAAATGAATACATGCATACTTCACCGAGCATGAAGGACCAGTGATCAGGGAAGACTTTATTGAGTGACTTCTTAACCCAACCGGCTGCCCCTAATCGTTCATCAGCAAAATTGGCAACTTTTCCAATAGTTTTTTCTACAGGTGTCATTGTGAGTTACGCTCCCAGAAACTAGGTCCGACCGGTTCGCTAAATGCTGCACGGGCAATCAAATATCCTTCTGCATCGACTGTGATATCGAGTTGAGGCAGTGGGCGTGCGGCTGGCCCAAAAATAACTTTCGCACCACGGGGAACATCGAATGTTGACTGGTGGCACGGACATAACAAATGCTTAGTTTGCTGTTCATACAGAGCAACTGCGCATCCCATATGTGAACAAATCTTAGAAAAGGCGATGATTCCGTCATGAGTCATCGCTAGCTTTTCAGGGTTTAACTGAAAATCTTGTTCGCGCAATCTGATGAGCAGAACTGGATCTTTAGCAATATCACTTAGTGGTCGCTCATCTTCGTGCTCAACAGCGGGCAACACTTGAACAACAGCGCCAACTTCAAGATCCGAGGCCAGAATTGGGCGATTTCCTGGATCGGTCAGAAGGCGTGTGCCAGCTTTCCAGTTCGTCGTTTCTAGCTGCTTCTTTGGCAACGGTCCTAGATCGCGAAGGAGCAATACTGGAGGCAGGGCGAACAAACCAATTGCTGCGCCAAGAGATCTTTTAATCAATTTGCGGCGACCAAGACCGGCTGCTGCTGCACCAGTTTTAACTGTCTTAACAAATGCATCACGATCTTCATCACTCGAACGAAATTCGTGACGATGATTTACAACTTCAACATCTGACATCAAAGTCTTTGCCCAGTGAATGGCTGCCATCCCGAGGAAAAAGAGTGACATGGCCATACCGATACCAATGCCAAGCTGCTGAGCATTTTGGTTGCCCATTACTGGAATGAAAATAAAAACATCTTTCGTAACAAAAACATATGAGTAGATAAGTAAGAGGGAACCTAATCCCGAGAGTCCAAAGAGAATCGCAATTTGCTGTTCTGCTCGCTTTTCAGCTTTTGGATTAATATCAGTAGATCGAGGTGCGTGGGCAGGTGCAATCGAATCATCCATGGGAACCAATTCATTAGACACGTTTCGCCTACCTTGCTCTCGTAGTTAGCCAGACTGCAATACCAATCAGCAGCCCTATTCCTAGAATCCATGCCAAAAGGCCTTCCGTGACTGGCCCAATTCGCCCCATTGTCGCTCCACCTAGATTTGGTTCTGCTTCAGCAGATTTAATCCATTTAATAAGTGAAAGCTTTTCTGCTGGCGTAATTGTTTTATCACTAAATACCGGCATTGACTGCGGACCAGTTATCAATGCTTCATAGATGTACTTTGGTTCTACGCCCATAAGTGTTGGTGCATATTTACCTTGAGTAAGGGCTCCACCTTGGCCCGCAAAGTTGTGACACATTGCGCAGTTGTTGCGAAATAGTTCTCCACCTTGAGCCGTGTTGCCGTCGCGTTCATAATTTAAAACTGAATCATCTGGAATAGCAGGGCCAGGCGCAAGAGATGCAACGTATGCCGCTAAGGCCGCAGTTTGTTCGGCGTTGTAAACAGGCTTTTTACGCATAGCTTGTTGACTCATGTCGGCCATTGGCATGCGACCTGTTCCAACTTGGAAGTCAACTGACGCTGCGCCAACGCCTATAAGTGATGGCGCAATGGATCCACCTTCAGCGTTAAGTCCGTGACAAGAAGAGCAACCCTTAAGAAATATTTGTTTGCCTTCATCGATTGCTGCAGAGCGCGCAAATGTCGTTGGTGACTGTTTCACCGTAGCGCTGGCTACTGAAAATGTTGTACCAATCGCCAAAAGAGCGATAATAAGAAGGACTGGACCTGCCGCCTTATGTCTGCGGTAGCGTGATAAGCGTTTCACGAAATGTATGTACTCCCTTACTTAATCAGGTAAATAGCAGAGAAGAGGGCGATCCATACGACGTCAACAAAGTGCCAATAATACGAAACAACGATGGCAGTTGTTGCTTGCTGGTGTGTAAAGCGACGGGCTTTAGAAACGCGGATCATTACGACAAGAAAAGCAATAAGGCCACCAGTTACGTGTAAACCGTGGAAACCTGTAGCAATGAAAAATACAGAACCATATGCAGTTGATGAAAGAGTTAAGCCTTCCTGCACCAAAGAAGCATATTCAAATATTTGTCCGCCGATGAAGAATGCTCCCATTAAAAATGTTAAAGCAAACCATTCACGCATTCCCCATTTGTTCATTTGGATAATGGATCCGGTACGGCGATTCTGAAAACGCTCAGCAGCAAATACTCCGAACTGACACGTTACTGATGAAAGAACCAGCACCGTTGTGTTGAGTGCTGCAAAAGGAATGTTGAGAATATGGTTTGACTCTGCCCAAATAGTTGGACCCTGAACTGCGCGCGTTGTGAAGTAAATCGCAAAGAGTGCGGCAAAAAACATGAGTTCGCTAGAAAGCCACACGATTGTTCCAACAGCAACTGCATTGGGGCGGGTGATCTTGTGATGGGCCGATACGGATGCAGTTGACATGGAGGAGATTATTCCCGAAAACCACGCCTGAGTCTTACCCGAACCCCCTTTCATCCGGTTTATTACCTCTCATTAGGGGTGAAACAGGCCACATGGTTTGGGCGTCGAAAATCGAAGGCGTCAACGTCAGAAGACGCTTAGACTTATGGCCATGGCAAAGAAACAGATCGTCGTCTATGCAGATGATTCAACTATTCGCGAAGCCGTGATTAACGCCCTTGGTAGCCAAACGGCTAGCGATGTCGGTGAACACCAGATTCATGAGTTCGCAACCGGGGCTGCATTGCGAGGTTTTGTGGATTCCAAAGTCGCAATCGATCTATTCATTTTAGATGGTGAAGCTGTACCCGAAGGTGGACTGGGAATTGCTCGTCAATTAAAAGATGAAGTCTTTAACTGCCCGCCCGTCCTTGTGATCACAGGGCGAAAAGAAGATGCATGGCTGGCGGCATGGTCATTAGCCGAAGCATCAGTTGTTCATCCCATCGATCCATTTACCTTGGCCAAGAGCGCTGCTGAACTATTGCGCGGGACAAAGCTCGCCACAGTTTAAGTAGCAAATCATGTCGCAGACTCAGTGGGATCATTATTTTTCCACGCTAGAAGTTGGTCTAGATCTTCAACCGCAAGATGTTGCATGGTGCATGAAGCAGATTCTTGAAGGAAATGCCGATACTGAATTAATTAAGAAGTTCCTGATTGCCTTAAAAACAAAGGGGGAAACTTCTGAAGAAGTTGGTGCGCTAGTTGCCCAGATGTATGAGCATTCGGCGCCTATTTCAATTACTGAGCGTGCCGTTGACACTGTGGGAACTGGCGGCGATGGAGCACACACCATAAATATTTCAACAACTGCGGCGATTATTGCCGCAGCTGCCGGTGCTAAAGTTGTAAAGCATGGAAATCGCGCAGCTTCATCTAAATCAGGTGCTGCTGACTTATTGGAAGCACTAGGAATCGCGGTAACTCTGGATGGCAAGGGAGTAGAAACTACATTTCATGCTTTAGGAATTGGTTTCTGTTTCGCGCCTGTTTTTCACCCGGCAATGAAATTTGCTGCCCCAGCTCGCAAAGAGTTAGGCGTTCCCACTGTTTTTAATATCTTGGGTCCACTGGCAAATCCTGCAAGGCCAAAGGCTGCAGCTATCGGTGTAGCAAATGATCGAATGCACTTAGTCATGGCGCAAGTTCTCGCCGAAAAAGGTGTAGATGGTTTTGTTTTTCGTGGCGATGATGGACTTGATGAAATTACTTTGGCAACAACCACTTCTGTTTTAACAATTGGGAATGGCCAAATATCTAGCGATCTGCTGGACCCACTTGATTTCGGAATCAACCGTGCACCTATCTCGGCTTTAGTCGGGGGAGACTCAGTTGAAAATGCGCGCATCTCTACCGCAATTTTCGCCGGCGAAAAAGGTGCTCCACGTGATGCCGTTGTACTTAACGCCGCCGCCGCGATAGCTGCATATGAAGGTGCAATGGATATGTCGTTGCATGATCGAATTTCGGCGGGTATCGAAAAAGCAACACAGGCAATTGATAGTGGCGCTGCAACCGAACTAGTAGCCAAGTGGGCAGAACTTACCCAGAAACTAGCCTCTTCTTAACTTTTTTAAACTCGGGCAACGTGGTAATTCCAAATCCGCCTAACCTTTCAATGATTCCGTGCAATACGTCTACTGTGGCGCGCGCATCATCTAGTGCTCTGTGAGTAGGCGAAGTTGTTGCGCCAAAGAACTCGGCCAACGTAGCTAACTTGCAGTTAATAACGTCATCTTTTGTAAGAACATAGCGAGCGAGTCGGGCAGTGTCGGCAACATGATGATTGGGCCAGGGATACTGAAGGTGAACCGCGGCTGCCTTTAAAAAACCAATATCAAATGGCGCGTTGTGGGCAACTAGTACGTTCTCATTTTCTGGCCCAATGAATTCAATAAAAGAGGGAAAAATTTCTCCTATGCGAGGAGCGTCGAAAAGCATCTCATCGGTTATTCCGGTGAGCTGTGTGATGAAGGCAGAGATTGGGACACCAGGATTTACAAAGCTTTGAAACTCACCAATTATTTCTCCACCGCATACTTTGACAGCGCCGATTTCAGTAATACCTGCGCCAGTAGAAGGTGCAGCACCAGAGGTCTCAAGATCAACTACAACGAAAGTTGTTTGCGAAAGGTGCATAGCGGCAATGGTAAGTGATTGCACTGTCATTGACAGTCCGCGTATGGTTATCGGTATGGCAGTTGAGACAGCACCTCCAGGTTGGATGCAAGATTGGTCAGCGCAGGGTTCAGGCAAAAATGCTCGTATTGGAGTGTTACTAGTTCATGGATTTACTGGTGCCCCACCATCGATGCGTCCGTGGGGCGAGTTTCTCAATGGCAAGGGATATTCAGTGAGAGTCCCACTACTTCCGGGACATGGAACGAAGCCTGAAGATCTCAACAAAGTTAAGTGGCAAGAGTGGCCAGCAAAGGTTCAAGCAGAATTAGATATTCTCTACAAAACTTGCGACCACGTTTTTCTAGCAGGCTTGTCAATGGGCGGCGGAACAGCTCTTAATATTTCGCTTACCCACAATGACCGTTTGTCGGGAATTATTTTGGTAAACCCAATGATTCATGTGGCTTATATGCCGCATCAATTGGCTTATGTTATTTCAAATTTTCAAAAGCTCCGTTCAAGTGTCGGAAACGATATAAAACGTCCTGGGATTAGCGAGCACGGATATGACGCTCTTCCAACTCGCGGCGTATATGAACTTTTAAAAATGCTCAAGATCACTCGCAAAAATTTAGGTAAAATTACAGTGCCAGTGCAGTTATTTCATTCTGTGGAAGATCACACTTTGCCGGTTTCAAACACTGAAATTATTATGGCTGGCTTAGGGTCATCAAATAAATCACGAATCGAATTAGTTAATAGTTATCACGTTGCAACATTAGATTATGACCAGGAATTGATTTTTCAAAACTCGCTAACGTTTATCGAAGGGCTAACCCAACGCTCAAATTAAGGCTTTATTGTGAACCAGAGGAGTGCAAGTACGCAGATTGAAACTAACGAAATAATGAAAGCGTAAACACCGCGCATCCGAGAACTGGAGGCGAACTCACCCATGAGGCGTTCATCTTTAGATATGCCATACATAAATATTAAGAGCGGCAAAAGCAAAATAGCGTTAAGAATCTGAGTGAAGACTAAGACCTTAATAAGTGGCAGACCTGGTATCAGAATTAATCCAGCGGCAAGAACAGTCATCACACCAAAAGTTGCATAAAACAACGGCGCTTCTTTTGGTCCATCATCGAGTGCTGCTGGTTGCCCAGTTAAATCGCCAACCGAATAAGCCGTAGATAAAGGCAAGATAGAAGCTGCGAGTAAGGCCGCTCCAACTAAGCCAATTGCAAATAAAGCTTTAGCCATGGTGCCCGCTAATGGTTCTAGTGCGCGTGCAGCTTGCGCGGCATCGGTGATGTTTGTCTGGCCTTCCTTATTTAAGGTAGCAGCACACGTAATGATTACGAAGAAACCAATAATTCCTGTGAGCAATGATCCCGTCCACACATCAATACGCAGCAGTTTTAAATCATCTCGCGTTAAACGCTTATCAACCGCATATGACTGGATAAATGCCAGACCCCATGGCGCAAGAGTTGTACCTAAGGTAGCGGTTGCTAAGTAAATCGCATCATGGGTAAATGGCATGGAGGGAATGAGAACTCCGCGAGCTGCTTGGCCCCAATCAGGGTGTGCCATAAAGCCAGCGACTACATAAGAAATAAAGACTGCCGAAAGAAGGAAGAAAACCTTTTCAACATTGGCAAAGGATCCGCGAAGTACTAGAAATGAAACAACCAAAGCACCAGCAGGAACAGTTACAAATCGTGAAAAGCCAAAGAGTTCTCCGGCAACAGCGATTCCGGCAAATTCAGCAGTGAGTGTTCCAAAGTTTGCGATGATTAACGCACTGGCGCTGAGCGTTCCAGATCGGGCACCATATTTCTGGCGCACCAAACCAATAAGACCCTGGCGTGTTACAACACCAATGCGAGCCCCTAAATCTTGGAAAATAATTAACGCAATCGTTGAGATGACCAGAACCCACAACATTTGGTATCCAAATTTTGCACCAAGTTGTGAATAAGTAGTGATGCCTGCTGGATCATCATCGGAAAGTCCAGCAATAATTCCGGGACCCATAACCGAGAGAAGTGCGGCTAAACGAATTTTGCGTTGTGTTGTCATGAGAGAGCACCAGTTCCCTTAGACAAACCATGTTGTTCTTCAGGCTTTAGCGCATCAACTAAATCATCGGCCAAGATACGTCCAACTGGCTTACCTTTTTCATCTATAACAACGATTGAGGCTCCGCGGTTATTTGAAAACTCTTCGATTACTTCATCTAATGGTGAGTCAATTTGTACTGACGTTGGATAAGGAGGCCCGATCAAAGTACTTAATAAGGCATTTGATTTTGCAGCAACCAGCTCAATAATCGCGATGTGATCCATTAACTTACCCTTGGCATCAACAATGATTACGCCATCTGAAATATCGCGATCACGGTGTTCGACTAGTCGAGCTAACGCTTGTGCAACTGTGTCACTTTCCTGTGCAAAAACCATATGGCTAGTCATAATTCCGCCAGCCAAAGTTTCATCAAAAGCAATCAATTGTCGCAACTGCTTTGCCATCTTTGAATCCATTGCTTTCAAAATATCTTCTCGGTGTTCATCATCTAAATCACGCAAAACCTCGGCTGACTCATCTGGTTCCATTCGGCTAAGAAGTTCGGCTGCGCGGCCTTCGCTTAAACCGCGAAGTAAACCTTGCAACTCTTCATCTTCCATTTCTTCCAGTGCATCAGCTGCTAATTCTGGGTCCAACATTTCGATGAGTGCATTTTGTTCACGACCAGCTAGGTCTTCAATTAAATCGGCTAGGTCAGCTGGGCGAAGTTGGGAGAGCGCAGTCTTTGAACCTGAAGTTTTAACTACACCTGAAGTATCGGCCAGGGATGCAACAGTTGCCCAGTCTAAAACATGTTGGGGGGTAGCTCTGCGACCAAGGGCGCCCGGAAAGATACGGCGCAGAAACGTTACGAAGGAAATATCTACGCCAACAACCCGAATCTCTTTATCAAGAGGCGCTAGATATAAATCGGATGAACGCACAACGCGCAGCCCATTCACATCAACAATCTGATGATCAAGTACATCGGCATCTAGCAGTGACTCATCGCTGCGGCGTTTGTAATCAGTTAAGTTGATAGTTGTAGAAGAGAGTTGGATTTCATTGCGGTTCAGTTTGGCAATACGAGCCCCGTCAATAAAGGATTTGCGCAGACCAACTTTTACAATTAATCCCGAAACTGGGGGATAAGCATCTTGTCCGTGTCTAACGACGACATCAACTAAACGCCCGATTTCGCGGCCATCTTCATTGCGGACCGGACAACCCAATAATCCAGCAAGTGATACAAGTGAGTCACGAATACTTTTGCGAGCCAAAACTAAATCGCGCCGACCTACGGCACGTTCGACCGTATTAACCACACGGGCAATAGGTTTTTTAGTTGGCGCTTTCATGGGTGAAATTGTATCGGCTGAATATGAGCGCGCTCCGATAGTTTTCTCTGCGCCTTGATGAACTTACTAAAGTGGACCGTACTGGGATCGAACCAGTGACCCCCACAATGTCAATGTGGTGCTCTACCGCTGAGCCAACGATCCTTGCTTGAGTGAGGAATCATACCTCACGAATTTACGGCCGCAATTAGCGGTTGTAGTCATCCTCAATACGCTCAATATCGTCTTCGCCAAAGTATGAGCCGCTTTGCACCTCAATAAAAACAACTGGCTCCAAGCCAATATTTGCTAATCGATGTAGATCACCTTTAGCGATATCAATTGAGTCACCAGCTGCCATTTCAATGTCAACGCCATTGTGAGTTACTTTTGCTTGACCACTGACGATGAACCAATGTTCTGCACGATGTTGGTGGCGTTGATAGGAAAAGCGAGCACCAGCATTAACGATTATTCGCTTTACTTTGTGATCTGAGCTTTCTGACAAAATTTCATAGCGACCCCACGGTCTGATGTCATCGCCCATGAACTCTTCCTTTAACTCGTTTTTCTAATGGAGGTCGGAACGGGATTTGAACCCGTGTAGAGGGATTTGCAGTCCCTTGCCTCGCCTCTCGGCCATCCGACCAAAAACTAACGCCG
>CAESAH010000001.1_pt1 | contig 94585 bp, 94 predicted proteins | sample 7263611 | NCBI WGS metagenome assembly CAESAH01 (sample SAMEA6814118, study PRJEB35770) | freshwater metagenome | biome: Freshwater; feature: Freshwater reservoir; material: water | place: Czech Republic | collected 2017-07-26 | depth 30m m | reverse complement strand
GTTATCGCTACAGGCGGTTTAGCCCCGTTGATTATTGGTGTTTCAGAAACAATTGACCATCATGAGCCAGATTTAACTCTGATTGGCCTACGTCTGATTCACGAACGAAATGCTTGAGTCGGTAGACTTCGGCGCATTATGAGCACAGAAAACACACCTGTCGAAGAGGATCTTCCTGAGCAGCTTCGTATCCGCCGTGAAAAGCGCGCAGCGCTACTTGCCGGTGGAACCGAGCCTTATCCAGTTTCTGTGCCCCGAACTAAAACTTTAAAAGAAGTTCGCGAAAAGTATTCAGCACTTGAAATTGATGTTGCTACAGGAGATATTGAATCCCTAACTGGCCGTATTATTTTTAAGCGAGATACTGGAAAGCTTTGTTTCGCAACATTGCGTGAGGGCGATGGCACAGAACTTCAAGCCATGTTTTCATTGGACAAAATTGGTCAAGAATCTATTGATTCATGGAAATCAGATATTGATTTAGGCGACATTGTTTCCGTTACTGGCGAAATTATTACGTCAAAGCGTGGCGAGCTTTCTATCCTGGCAAACTCATGGGCCTTAGCTTCTAAATCACTTCGCCCATTGCCAAATGATCACAAGCCAATGTCTGAAGAAACGCGTGTACGTATGCGTTATGTAGATTTAATCGTTCGACCTGAAGCTCGCACTAATGCGCGACTGCGTCCGCAAGTAATGCGATCTTTACGTGAAACTTTCCATAATCAAAACTTCACTGAAGTAGAAACTCCGATGTTGCAGGTTATGCATGGGGGTGCTGCTGCGCGTCCATTTAAATCTTTCTCTAACGCCTATGACATGGAGCTTTTTCTTCGTATCGCGCCAGAGTTATTTTTGAAGCGATGTGTAGTGGGCGGCATTGAACGCGTCTTTGAGATCAACCGTAATTTCCGCAACGAAGGTGCCGACTCTTCGCACTCACCAGAGTTTGCAATGATCGAGAGCTACATGGCCTATGGAGATTGGCGAACAATCGCTGACTTAACGCGCGAGCTTGTTCAAAACGCAGCGATGGCAGTTGCGGGTTCTCATGTTGTTACTCATCACGATGGTCGCCAAGCAGACTTAGGCGGAACTTGGCGCGAAATATCCTTGTATGACGCTATCTCTGAAGGCGTTGGCCAAACTGTAACTGCGCTGACTCCAATTGATGAGTTAAAAGCGATTGCAACAAAGCTAGGAATGAAAATTGATCCTAAGTGGATTACAGGAAAATTAGCTGAAGAAATCTTTGAGCATGTTGCGAAAGATCAGTTGATTGCCCCAACATTTGTTATGGGCTTTCCGGTCGATACATCGCCACTTGTTCGCGCGCACCGCGAACTTCCTGGGGTTGCAGAAAAATGGGATCTGTATGTTGATGGTTTCGAACTAGCAACAGGATATTCAGAGTTAATTGATCCAGTTATCCAACGTGATCGCTTAGTAGAACAAGCAACTCTTGGATCTAAGGGTGATCTTGAAGCGATGCAAGTTGACGAAGACTTCTTGCGCGCAATGGAGTTCGGCATGCCACCAACAGGTGGAATGGGAATGGGTGTTGATCGCTTGCTAATGGCGCTAACTGGACTTGGAATTCGCGAAACAATTTTGTTCCCACTAGTAAAGCCAGAGGTCGAATAAGAATGCTTGTTGTTCGTCCAGCAAAAACAATGGATGTTAAATCTATCCGCGCGCTTGTAGATTCATATGCTGCCCCTGGACAAATGCTTGCAAAAGAAACTGTGACACTTTATGAAAGCGTTCAAGAGTTTGTAGTTGCCGAACTTGATGGCGTAGTCGTTGGTTGCGGAGCGCTTCACATTCTTTGGGAAGATTTAGCTGAAGTTCGCACAGTTGCCGTTAAGAAAGAATTAAATCGCCAAGGGATAGGTCATAAAATTCTGGAAGCGATTATTAAACGTGCTGGCGAAGTTGGTGTCGAGAAGATTTTCTGTCTAACTTTTCAAACCGAGTTCTTTGGCTCCCACGGCTTTGAAGTAATTGAAGGAACACCGGTTGACCCTGCGGTTTATTCCGAACTTTTGCGCTCATATGATGCTGGTGTGGCCGAGTTCTTGGATCTTGAATCTGTGAAGCCAAATACCTTGGGCAACACCAGAATGCTCAAAAAACTAGCCTAGATATAGCCATGGCCGGGCATAAATCGCCCATGTATTGGGTTATAGAAACCAGTAGCTTTCCACCTCGCGAGCGTGACCCTGCAGGTATTAGGCTAAAGCGAAGACCACAGGAAGAGAGCCCCGCCCATGTTTGAGCGCTTTACAGATCGAGCCCGCCGCGTTGTTGTGCTGGCCCAAGAAGAAGCTCGCATGCTCAATCACAACTACATTGGCACCGAGCACATTTTGCTGGGCTTAATTCATGAAGGCGAAGGCGTTGCTGCAAAGGGTCTTGAATCACTCGGCATTTCACTTGAAGGCGTTCGCGCGCAAGTTGAAGAAATTATCGGACAAGGTCAGCAAGCACCAAGTGGACATATTCCATTTACACCGCGTGCAAAGAAAGTTCTAGAGCTTTCACTTCGCGAAGCGTTGCAACTTGGTCACAACTACATCGGTACTGAACATATTTTGCTTGGTCTTATCCGCGAAGGTGAAGGAGTTGCTGCACAGGTTCTTGTAAAACTTGGCGCCGACCTTAACCGCGTTCGCCAACAAGTTATTCAATTACTTTCTGGTTACCAAGGTAAAGAAGCCGTACAAACAGGTGGACCTGCAGAAGGAACTCCTTCAACATCATTGGTACTTGACCAATTTGGTCGCAACCTCACACAAGCTGCCCGCGAAGGAAAACTTGATCCTGTTATTGGTCGCGAAAATGAAATTGAACGCGTGATGCAAGTTCTTTCACGTCGCACAAAAAATAACCCAGTTCTTATCGGTGAACCAGGTGTAGGTAAGACTGCAGTTGTTGAAGGTCTTGCACAAGCTATTTACAAGAACGATGTCCCAGAAACTTTAAAAGATAAGCAGCTGTACTCACTAGATCTTGGTGCACTTGTTGCTGGTAGCCGCTACCGTGGAGATTTCGAAGAGCGCTTGAAGAAAGTTCTTAAAGAGATTAAAACTCGTGGCGACATCATTCTTTTTATCGATGAAATTCACACACTTGTTGGTGCCGGAGCTGCAGAAGGTGCAATTGATGCAGCTAGCATCTTGAAGCCAATGCTTGCACGCGGTGAATTACAGACAATCGGTGCAACAACTCTTGATGAGTATCGCAAGCATGTTGAAAAGGATGCAGCCCTTGAGCGCCGCTTCCAACCAATTCAAGTAAAAGAGCCATCAGTCGCTCACACAATCGAAATTTTGAAGGGTCTTCGTGATCGCTACGAAACTCATCACCGCGTATCTATTACTGACGGTGCACTAGCGGCAGCAGCAAATCTTGCCGATCGCTATGTCTCAGATCGTTTCCTACCAGATAAGGCAATCGATTTAATCGATGAAGCAGGCTCACGTCTTCGCATTAAGCGCATGACTGCACCTGCAGAACTTCGCGCTTTTGATGACAAAATCGCAGATGCCCGTAAGGAAAAAGAATCTGCAATTGATGGCCAAGATTTTGAAATGGCTGCATCACTTCGCGATAAGGAAAAAAACCTTATCGCTGAAAAGCATGAAGCTGAAAAGAATTGGAAAGCAACTGATCTAGATAAGGTCACTGAGGTTGATGAAGAACTCATCGCCCAAGTTCTTTCTGCATCAACTGGAATTCCAGTCTTTAAGTTAACTGAAGAAGAAACTGCACGCCTTCTTCGTATGGAAGACGAACTCCACAATCGAGTTATTGGACAAGATCAAGCAATCAAGGCCTTGTCACAAGCAATCCGCCGTACTCGCGCTGGCTTAAAAGATCCTCGCCGTCCTGGTGGATCATTTATCTTCGCTGGTCCTTCAGGTGTTGGTAAGACTGAACTTTCTCGCACACTTGCATCATTCTTATTTGGTGATCAAGACGCGTTGATTCAACTTGATATGTCTGAATACTCAGAACGTCACACCGCATCTCGTTTATTCGGTGCACCTCCAGGGTATGTTGGGTATGACGAAGGTGGACAGCTAACTGAAAAGGTTCGTCGCCGCCCATTCTCTGTTGTTCTTTTCGATGAAATCGAAAAAGCACACCCTGATATCTTCAACTCACTTCTTCAGGTTCTTGAAGATGGTCGCCTAACAGATTCACAAGGTCGCACCGTTGACTTCAAAAACACTGTAATCATCATGACTACAAACCTCGGTACTCGCGATATATCAAAGAGCCTAGGTCTTGGTTTTGCTAATAGCGATGATGATCAAACAAATTACGATCGCATGAAGGGCAAAGTTAATGAGGAGTTAAAATCTCATTTCCGCCCTGAATTCCTTAACCGAATCGATGACGTAATTGTCTTCCACCAGTTAACTAAGGATCAGATTATTCAAATCGTTGATTTGATGATCAAGAACCTTGATGATCGTTTGCAAGCAAAAGATATGGGTATCGAATTAACACCTGCAGCTAAGGATTTACTTGCTGCGCGCGGTTATGACCCACTTCTTGGTGCTCGTCCATTGCGTCGCACAATTCAACGTGAGATTGAAGATGCTCTTTCAGAGCGCATCTTGTTCGGTGAACTTAAGGCCGGCGAAATCATTGTTGTAGATGCAGAGGGCGAAGGCACTGATGCAATTTTCACATTCAAAGGTGCAGCTAAGGCCGAAACGCCTGATTCACCTGAAAATTTAGCTGAAGCACCAACTGCTTAGTTATTTAAATGACTAAGAGGCAGGAATTTCGAACGCTAAAAACTTATTCAGAGTTCGAAATTCGTGAATATGCGCCTTGTGTAGTTGCCGAAGTAAAAACTTCTGCTAGCTATTCCGATGCGGGAAGTTCTGCTTTCCGATCACTCTTTAGCTACATTTCTCAAGGAAATAAAACTGCCGAGAAAATAGCTATGACTGCTCCTGTGATCACTGCACAAAAATCCGATAATCTCACCCAGGATGAATGGTTTGTTTCATTTGTAATGCCCGCAGGAAGCACACTTGCTGATATGCCTCTGCCAATTGATTCTAAAGTTGTCTTGCGCGAACTTGGTGCAGAGATTTGTGTGGCTGTTGCATTTCGCGGGAAAGCGACTACTGCTTTAACTGCAAAGAAAATCGCTGAACTTCGAGCAGCCGCAGAAAAGCAAAACGTAGCACTCTCTGACGAAACCAGAATCGCTCGCTTTGATCCGCCATTTAAGCCAGGATTCATGCAGTACAACGAGATTGTGATTCCAACTATTTAAGTTGTGCTCTGGCGCAAGAGAAATATCTATCAATACCTTCTTTGGCTATTCTCTCCGTGGGGGTTTTGCTTTACCTTGTGACTATGCGCAAAGCTCGAGTATGGGTAGTGACCGTAGTTCTTATTTCAATCTTCTCTACTCAGATTTCATTAGCGGCTGTAACACCTGGTGTTAAATGTTCAAAATTAGGTGCGGTAGCTACTACAGGCGGTAAGAAGTACACATGTGTTAAATCCGGAAAGAAATTGGCCTGGAATAAGGGCGTTGCACTTCCTAAACCGACTCCTAAAGTAACTCCTACCGCAATAGGTGATCCAGCAGGTGCAATTGGTGGAACGCCAACGCCAACTGCACAACTTCCAGTGGCCGGTGATCCACCATTGAAATCAGAAAACTGTGGCTATGGAAACTTCTATTACCGCATGAATAATGGAGTTATTGAAAGATCTTTTTATCCTGACAAATTGTTTACCCCAAGTGATACTAGAACCAATTTAGATTTTGACCCAATACGAGTCAAGGCTTATGAAACTATCAGGGCACATTTATCAGCTGCTCAAGTAGCCCCGCAAATAGATTTCCACATTTCGCCTAACTTCCCAATTGATGTTTTAAACCCTTTAAAGCAGCAACTTAAAGCAGTCACTGAATTTTGGAGTGATCGCTTTCAAGTTGGTAGTCACATGCAAGCAACATTCTTAACAGAGAAGGATACAGAGCTTATAGATGCAGCTAATACACTAAACTCTGTTGATGCAAAGTGGGTAATGGATACTTATTTAAATCCTAATAATTTTGGAATGACTAAATGTGGGTGGCGAAGTGGAATTGCGGGAGCCCATGTTTTAGCTGATGGTAAGAACTCCGGACAAGTTGGATATTGGATAGTCTTCCCAACTTCGAACAGCAGTAGAGACTGGGATCCTGTCAATCTGCCCCATGAATTCACTCATAGTATTCAGGGCTTAATTTGGAATAGTAATGGCGTGATGGGCCATCGAGATGAATGGGTTGCCTATAACTTTACGGAAGGAGGAGCGCAAACTTTTGGAACTGCCTTGGCATTTCCAAATATTGGTTGGTATAACGATGAAATAAATCGCAAAATTATGGATAATTTTCTTGGTGGTCCAACTGCGGCTAAGGTGATACCAACCACGACAGCAGAAATAATTTTAATGTTGCAAACTTCCGAAAAAAATGACAATGCTGCCGGCTCCACATGGGCATATACAGTTGGTTTCCATTTATGGGAGTGGCTAATTGCCAACTATGGTTTTGATTCTTACTGGAATATTGCAAAAGGAATCTCCAGTACTCAAAATTATGATGCCACTGTTTTAAAGGTAATCGGAAAGACTAGGTCCGAGCTCTATATCGAGGCTGCCCCGTACATTCTTAAGCAGTTCAGATTGGCACTTAAAAACTAAGCGCCTAACTTCTTTAAGGCATCTCCACTAAGTCGGAAAACCGTCCATTCATCCATAGCTACTGCGCCTATGGATTTATAGAGCTCAATGGACGGTTCATTCCAATCAAGAACCCACCATTGGAATCTTTCGTATCCGCGTTCAACGCAGATCTTTGCAAGAGTTTTTAGAAATCCCATTCCGAAACCTTTACCACGGTACGCAGGATCAACATAGAGATCTTCCAAATACATTCCTGGTTTGCCAAGCCACGTTGAGTAATTGAGAAACCAGATAGCTATTCCGATTACTTGGCCATCTACTTCAGCAACGTGGCAAAAGGCGGTTGGTTTGTCGCTAAATATTGTTTCTTCAATTTGTTGCAATGTGGCTTTAGCTTCTAACGGAGCCTTTTCATACTCTGCTAAATCCTTAATGAGTTGCAGGATTCGTGGTCCATCTTCTTTAACGGCAGCGCGGATCATACGGGGAGTCTATAACGGTTACGGGGGATAGCTTCGATGAGTAAATCTTGTTGCAGGGTTTTTAAAGCTTTTTCTACTTGTGATTCATCAGGCCAGAGTTTCTTGATTGCGCTCTCGGTAAGTGATTCATTTTCACGCAGGGCTTGAACAATTGTTCCACGACATTTTCTATCGGTGCCGTGCCAATCTTGTGATTTGCGGACCAAATCAGTTTTTGGATAACCATTTTTGCGCCAGTTACATTGGCCAATGACTGGGCATTGTTCGCAGATTGGATTTTTAGATGTGCAGACAAGTGCACCCAGTTCCATAGTTGCAGCAGCCCAGATGTGTGCATTTTTAGTTGGCTGAAGTGCAAGTCGTGAGGCTTTCTCTTTAACTGTTGGTGCAAGCTTTGGGTGTTCGTTGCCATCGATGATACGGGTTAATAATCTGCGGATATTTACATCCATCACCAAAGTTTGTTGTTCAAAGGCAAAGGCAGCGATTGCAGCTGCGGTGTAGTCACCGATTCCGGGCAAACTCATTAATATTTCAACATCGTCTGGAACGTGGTTATTGAAATCTTCTGCGATAATTTGCGCGGCTGCATGTAAGCGCAGTGCACGTCGCGGATAACCAAGACGCCCCCAGGCTGTAATAACTTGGGCGGGAGATGCTTTAGCTAAATCTTTGGGAGTTGGCCAGCGATTCATCCATTCATCCCATTTAGGAAGAACTCGATTAACTGGGGTTTGTTGCAACATATATTCACTGACCATGACGCCCCAAGGCGTTGTCTTGCGCCAGGGCAGGTCGCGTTTGTTTTTCTTAAACCAGGAAATTATCGGTTTTTCTAGCTGGTTCATTCGCCAGTGATTTTTACCCGTTTGAGTGCTTGGTCAAGTCGTGAAACTTCAACAATTTCCATTCCAGCGATCTTTGTTTCAGATCCAGTGGGAACTAGTGCACGTTTGAAACCTAAACGGAATGCTTCTTGCAGGCGTCGATCTACGCCGCTCACCTTTCGAATTTCGCCAGCTAAACCAACTTCACCGATTGCAACTAGATCAGAAGGCAGCGCTAAACCTTTGGCAGCAGATGCCACGGCTAAAGCAAGGGCTAAATCTGCAGCAGGTTCTGACATTTTCATACCACCGACAGTTGCTGCATAAACATCGCGGCCACCAACTCGAACACCTGCACGAAGTTCGAGCACGGCCAAAGTCATTGATGTGCGGGCAGAATCAAGGCCTGATACAACTCGACGGGCATTTCCAAAATCATTTTCACGTCCCTGACTTACTAATGCTTGAATTTCAGCAAGCAGTGGGCGACGTCCTTCGAGAGTTACTGTTACGCATGTTCCAGGAACTGGTTCGGCGTGACGAGAAGTAAATAAACCTGTTGGATCAAGAACTGATTCGATACCTGAATCACTTAAATCAAAGCAACCAACTTCATCGGATGCACCAAAACGGTTTTTGATTGCGCGAATCAAACGAAGACGTGAATGACGTTCGCCTTCGAACTGGAGAACAACATCAACAATATGTTCAAGAAGTCTAGGGCCAGCAATGGATCCATCTTTTGTCACATGGCCAACTAGTAGCAACGTAATGTCGCGATCTTTACAGATGCGAATAAGGGCTCCGGCAACTTCGCGTACTTGTGTTACTCCGCCGGGTGAACCATCGGCAGTGCTGCTACCTATTGTTTGTACTGAGTCGATAATTAATAACTGTGGTTTAACTGCATCGATATGGGCAATGACTGCGCCTAAATCAGTTTCAGATGCAAGGAAGAGTTGTGGGTCGATTGCCTTGATGCGTTCGGCGCGAAGGCGAACTTGTGATGCAGATTCTTCACCGCTGATATAGAGGGCTTGAATTCCTTTAGCGGCAGTTTGTGCAGCAACTGAAAGCAGTAACGTTGATTTACCAACACCTGGTTCACCAGCTAACAAGATCGCTGCCCCTGGAACTAATCCGCCGCCAAGTACACGATCGAGTTCGGACACTCCTGTAGGACGTGCATGAGCTGCAGATAAATCAACATCGCCAATAGGAGTTGCTTTATTCGTTACATTTCCGGGAACGAGTGAGAGTTTCTTAGGTGCAGCTAACTCTTCAACAGAGCCCCATGCTTGGCATTCACCGCAGCGACCAACCCATTTTTGCGAGCTCCAACCGCATTCGCTACAGCGGAAGGGATCCTTTTCAACTTTGGCCATGGGTAGAGCCTAGAACTAAGTACTGACTAATTCTTCTGGGCGGCAAGTGTTGCTGGGTGTTGAATAACAAAGAGCGGCAATGAACGGCTCTGAGCATCCTTGATTCCTGCAACGCGTATGTCGCACAAGCGAGCAAGCTCGGAATAGGCAGCTTCGCCCATGAGTTTTTGAAGTTCATATTTGTTGGAGATATACACCGGCTCAGTACCAATATGGGCGTCAGGATTGCTGGTGCAGTACCAATCGAAATCATCTCCGCCATCGCCCCATGCAAGGCGTTCGTATTCACCAATAACGGTGATTGAGTATTCGCGCTCGCCAACTTCGCGAGTTTCAAAACTACGACGCAATGGCAACTGCCAGCAAACATCTGGCTTTGTATCAACAAAGTGTTTCTTTTCTTTAATTGCTAAATGGTGCAGAACGCAACCAAATGAACCAGTGAAACCTTCAGCCTCATAACCTTTGCGGTTTAAGAAAATGCAACCATCTTCAACACGACGAGTTTTGCGATCGCCGTCCTCATCTTTTTCTGAAATACGTAGAGCTCCACCTGGCTTCTTTGGGCGAGCTTCTGAATAAAACTGCCACATGTCAGGAGTTAAGTAAGCGGCAGCTTTATCAGTGCGCTTCTCATCTGCTTCATCGGTATACATCGCACCTTCAGTACAGCAACCACTAAAGGGTTGATTTTTAAATACACCTTGGCAACCATCGCCATAGATACAGGTCCAAAATGAGGTCAACCATGTGAGGTCGCACTTAAAGATTTCTTCTTCGTCATTTGGGTCGCTAAATTCAACCCAATCACGCGCAAACCCTGGTTTTATTTCTGACATAGTCGCAGAGCCTACAGGCATAAAGGTAGGCTTATTACATGAAACAAGTTGGAGTAATTGGGGCTGGCGTTATGGGTGAAGCCCTTATTGCCGCGCTAATTTCTTATGGCGTTTCACAACAATCCATTGTTATCTCTGAAAAGCGTAAAGATCGTGCTGATGAATTAACTGCCCGCTACGGAATTAGTGCTGCTGATTTATCAGCCAACGTAGCAAAGGCTGATGCCCTGCTTTTAGTTGTTAAGCCACAAGATATGGCGGCAGTACTCGAAGAAATCAAAGGCAGCATCAATAAGTCGGCAGTAGTAATCACTTTTGCGGCTGGTAAGAAAATCTCATTTATTGAAGCAGGCCTTGGAACTGGCAATCCAGTTGTGCGAGTTATGCCAAATACACCAACGATGGTTGGGGCCGGAATGGCTGCGGCATCATTGGGCGCAGGTGTTACCGAAGAACAAAGCGCATTTGTCATGGGATTTCTTGGTGCAACTGGAAAAGTAATTCAAGTTTCTGAAGATTTGCAAGATGCAGTTACTGCTACCAGCGGATCAGGCCCTGCCTACTTCTTCAGATTTGTCGAAGCCATGGTTGCTGGGGCAAAAGAACTTGGCTTGTCTGACGCCGATGCAACAACACTTACAGTGCAAACAATTGTTGGTGCAGCAAAGCTCCTTGATGAATCTGGAAAAAGTGCAACAACTTTGCGTGAAAATGTAACAAGTCCCAATGGCACAACCGCTGCAGCCTTAGCTTCTTTTGAATCGGACAAGATTGGCGATGTAATTGCCAGCGCTATGAAAGCTGCGCGCGATCGCTCGCAGGAATTAGCGTGAAACGCTTTTTAACTCTTGTTTTAATCTCAACGCTGCTCTTTAATTCTCAAGCCTTAGCTGCCACCAAAAAACCAACGGTTAAGCCATTAAAGTTAATTACATCGGTTTCAAACGTTGATGAATATGCGGGCTTAGTAACAAGCGGTACGACAATTGTTGTCTATGGCAACAAGGGTGATAAATCATTTGCCAAAGGTGTAGATATAACCGGAAAAGAACTATGGAATTTAGCTTTAGACAGCGCTTCACCCTCAGTTGCAACGGCAGCAACGGTTGATAGCGCCGGAACTATTTGGATTGCTGGTTCAACTTCATTACAGCGAGCAACACCAACTCCATCGCCAATTGCAACTCCATTAAATCCGGATAACATCACTGCAATTCCAGATATTTTTACTACCGACTTAGATGCTTTTACTCTTTGGTCACTAAATCCAACTACACAAGCGTTAACTCAGTATTCACTTCAACTAACCTCACCGATATTAATTAATGCCATATCAGCGAGCAAAAGCGGTTTGACTGCAGTTGGAAGCTCTGGGGCAGTAATTAACTCAGATCTGTCAGGCAAGATTTCAAAGCCTGTGTTTGTAGGTAGTGGCGCAACTAATTTGGAAGCAGTGGTCAAAGCATCTGATGGTTCGATGACAGTAGTTGGCTCTAGTTCTGAAACTCTGAGTGGTAAAAAATTAGCCGGTAAAGTAGACGGAGTTATTATTAAGCTTTCAAAGATTGGTAAAGTAATTTCAGTTGTTCGAAGCTCTGCACCAAAGGCCTTGCGTAATTGGAACTCAGCTTCTACATCGCTCTTACTTGGTGGAGAAGTTATCACTAGTAATAAAATTGAAAGTGCAGTCACAAAGTTTTCTAATTCATATATGCCAACGTGGACCTATAGATTCCTTTCTACAGGAAAAACTTTTACTTCAGGATCGACCTATGCATTTCTACAATCAAAAGGGGCGCTCACTCAATTAGCGAACTGGTCACCTAAAAGCCCAACGCCTTTGCTTCTAACCTTTGATGCGAAAGGCGCCATCACAGGGGGCTACAGCGCGCCTGTAGAACAGAAAGAGGTTCTAGGGCTCTATTTCTCCAAGGATCTAGGGATTTTATGCATCAGCGCAAGCGCGGATACCGTTTCGATTTTTACCCTCAACTAGAGGTAACCTAACTCCCCAAGCACAATGATGAAAGAAATGAGAGCGTGACATATGGGTTCCGTAATTAAAAAGCGACGCAAGCGCATGGCGAAGAAGAAGCACAAGAAACTTCTGAAGAAGACTCGCATTCAGCGCCGTAACGCTAAATAGTAATTACGGTTTTAGTAAGGCCAGCTTTCCACTAACAGAGGCAAGCACATACTTAATTTTATTTACATTCACCCAAGTGCTCTGAGTTGGTTCAGAGTCTTGGGTGCTTCTGATTAAACGGATTGCCGATTGTCCAAGATCTTTCTTGGTTGTATCAAGGGAACACAATCGATCCTGGCAGTTAAAGAGAATAGTTTTTCCATCAGTTGAAAGATGTTCCCCCGGAGTTCCAAAGTTTTCAGTTGTGAGCTTTGAAATATCAAGCGGCTTGCTTAACAGCGTCCAGCGAATCTGATTTGGCTTAGGGAACGTCGCTACTGACGTTGCAAGCCAAGTTACCAATACATCTCCGTTTATTTTTGACATTGCCACGTCATAACCAAAAACCGAGGCATCATCAGTTGAGATATCAAGAGTCTGATAGCTCCAAGTGTTTGCATCACTTCCAGTACGAACTGCGATTCGAACTGCACCAGCAGTTATTTCATTCTTTTGATTCTTGGATACAACTGAGTCATAGGCAACGTAAGTTTTTGTGCCGTCAAAGATAGCTTGTAAATGGAAACCAACATCACCTGTTGTGCGGCCATCAGTTTTGCGATCGCCGTCAATCATCTCGTACGTCCACGGAGCTGACTTCGTTTTTGCTGCCCCCAGCAATACGCCTTGACTTTCGTCACGATAAAAAACTTGAATGCCTGAGGCATTGGCGACACATGCGTTAGTAACGCTGACATCACTGGATGTTCTGACGCGAACAGGGTCGGCGTAATCATTAACTGAAGATCCATCTCCATCGACAACATCGAAAGTAAAGCTCTTTCCGTTATAGGCGGCGTAACGAAGATCCTTTTCAGTTGCATCACTATAGAAAATGTGAAGAGTTTGCTTAGTTCCACTGCCGTTCACGCACATTGAAATCTGTCCAGCGATTGGATTTGATGTTCGACCGCTTGAACCGCCAGCACCGTCAACAGTTATTTTCTTCCATGTTTTGCCATTGTAAGTAGCTAGTTTTAAATCACCGCTTTTTGTATCGGTATAAGCCACAGCAGGTTGTCCGTTAAATGTTGTACTTGAGAGGGTTTTTCCATCGGCAGTTGTATCTAAGACAGAACTCTTCCATCCAGCTTGTGGAGTAACAGCCTTACTCGTAACCGGCTCTGAAAGGCCAAGTGAGTTCTTGGCTACAACCGAAAATGTGTAGGACGTCCCATTTTTTAAACCACTGATAACAATCGGACTTGATAGGGCTTTCTTTTCAATACCAGTCCTTAAGTTTTTGACTAGGTACTCACTAATTTGTGCAGTACGAATATTTACTGGGGGATCAAAGGTAATAAGGGCTGCTGAGTCTGCAACAAATGCCTGAACATTTCGTGGAACTTCAGGCAATCCAACTGCAACACCTACAGGAGGTTTATTGCGCATGTCTTCCATCATTGCTAATAGCAAGGGTCCTGGTTCTTTAAAGATTTCGCCGGGATCTAAATTTGGTGTCATGACTGAATTCAAACCCGTTTTAGAAAATGTAGCCTCGTCTAAATGGCTAGTAGAAGAACCCGATTCATAAGTTGATGGTGTGTAAAGCTTTGGCTTAATTCCATTATTCGCTTTGATTCCAAGTGGGCCAGCCCATACAAGTGAAGTTGTTAAAGCTTTTCCAAGTTCAAGTGATGGTGAAGGCAAATCAGCCAAACGCCGACCATCGGAGGTTTGTGCATATGCATCGTATGGAGTTGGTTGATCCAAGCTTGCTATCCCATAAAAAGGGTCGTAAGCATCATTTGAGAGGAAACCCAGACCGTGAGCAATCTCGTGCAAGAAAACTGATTCCAAATCGTATTCATTATTACCTGGCGCTCCATCACCACGTGTATTCCAAGCAGCGCCTGAGTTCACCTGAATAATCATTTCCGGATTGGTTTTATCTAAATCTTTACCGGCTAATGAATTTGCCAAAGCAGATGAGTACCACAGTGATGGATCGGGAGCACCAGCAAAAGCTGAATAGAAATTTGTTGGGCGTGCGCTTCCCAAAATTCCCCATGAACTTGAACGTCCCCAGGATGCATCAACACTGATAGTTACTGGGGATGAAAAATTAGCAGACCACACATCAACCGCAGCTTGAACTTCTTTTTTTGCCCAATCAGGGAAGTTGTTGTACTTAACTTCAAACTTTGATTTGGCAACAGCGTTGCTAACCTTGCCACGAGTCTCAGGCTTTGCACTAGAAGCTGTTCCCGCATAAATATTTCCCCATTGAGTTGCAGGGATTACTTTATAAAGAGCCTGGGCTGTTGGCGCAGAAAAAATTGAAGCAACCAGGGCTAAAGCAACGGCACTAGCCCGCAGCCTCATCGAGGAGATTTTCTGCATGGGCGCACACTATCAAGATGAGATGATTGCCTCATAACTTGAGGTTGGATTAATCCCTTCTCTAAGCAAACTGACAGAAAGGCCCAGCGTAATGACAGTGATAACCATATTTAGTAGACATGGTTGTCATTTATGTGATGTCGCCCTAGATGTACTTACATCAATGCAGGGTGAACTGAACTTTGATATTGAAAAAATATATATCGATGGAAAAATTGAATTAGAAAAGCTATACGGTGAACAAGTTCCGGTAATTCATATCGACGGTGTGCATCATGATTTCTTTAAAGTAGATCCAGAACGTTTTAGATCTTCCCTTGAAAAACATCGTCGGCATCAATAATTTTATAAGAGTAACCCTGCTCAGCTAAGAAGCGTTGACGATTTTGCGCAAAATCTTGATCGATAGTGTCTCTTGAAACAACTGAATAAAAAGTTGCAGTACGCCCATCAGACTTTGGGCGCAGGATTCGACCTAAACGCTGTGCTTCTTCTTGGCGGCTACCAAATGCGCCACTGACTTGAATTGCAATAGTTGCATCGGGTAAATCAATTGAAAAGTTAGCAACTTTTGAAACAACGAGTGTTGTTAACTCTCCAGATCTAAATTTATTGAAAAGAATCTCGCGTTCCTTGACAGGAGTTTCACCTTTAATGACTGGGACACCAAGAACTTCTGAGAGTTCATCAAGTTGATCGATATATTGACCGATAACCAAAATCTGTTCGCCTTGATGCTTTTTGACTAAAGCTTCAACGACATCGCGTTTTGTGCGAGTAGTAGCACAGAAGCGATAGCGGTTTTCAACTTCAGCTGTTGCATATGACAAGCGTTCGGTCTCGGTCAGATTTACTCGTACCTCAATACATTCAGCTGGAGCAATGTATCCCTGTGATTCAATTTCTTTCCATGGAACATCAAAGCGCTTTGGGCCGATGAGAGAGAAAACCTCACCTTCCATTCCATCTTCTCGCACCAATGTGGCAGTTAAACCTAAGCGGCGGCGAGATTGAATATCGGCAGTAAAGCGAAAGATTGGCGCAGGCAGTAGGTGAACTTCATCGTAAATAATTAAGCCCCAGTCGTATGAATCAAAGAGATCAAGGTGGGCGTAAACACCGTTCTTTTTCTTTGTCATCACTTGATAGGTAGCAATTGTTACAGGGCGAATCTCTTTCTTAGCTCCGGAGTATTCACCGATTTCATCTTCGTTAAGGGTGGTTCGCTTTAGTAGTTCCTCACGCCATTGTCGTGCGGCAACGGTATTAGTTACCAAAATTAACGTTGTGGCCTTTGCATGCGCCATCGCTGCAGCACCAACGATTGTCTTTCCGGCTCCGCAAGGCAGTACAACTACCCCAGAACCACCATGCCAAAATCCTTCGGCAGCCAACTCTTGGTATGGACGGATCTTCCAACCATCTTCTTTGAGTGCAATGTCATGCGCCTGTCCATCAACGTAGCCAGCAAAATCCTCAGCTGGCCAACCAAGTCGAAGAAGTGATTGCTTAATTTGTCCGCGCTGGCTTGGCAGTACCGCAATAGTTTCTTTATCAATACGTGCACCAAGAAGTGGTTGAATCTTTTTTGCACGAATTACTTCTTCGAGAACTGCAGAATCTGTTGTGACCAAAATAAGTCCATGAACAGGATCTGCCTCAAGGCGTAGACGCCCGTAGCGAGACATGGTTTCGGCAACGTCAATTAAAATTGAATGAGGAACGGCGTACCGTGAATATTTAATTAGAGTATCGATCACTTGTTCAGCATCATGTCCTGCAGCACGTGCATTCCACAAACCCAGCGGGGTTAAGCGATAGGTATGGATGTGTTCTGGAGAACGCTCTAATTCAGCAAATGGGGCTATTGCGCGGCGGCACTCGGTGGAAAGTGGATGATCAATATCTAACAGCAGCGTTTTATCGCTTTGAACGATTAACGGGCCATCAGTCATTGAGTATGTCCTTAATTAATGCATGCAAGAGATTGCTTCGAACATCAAGAGTACTGATGTCTACCCATTCATGTGCTGCGTGAGCACCATCGCCGATTGCACCTAAACCATCTAGAACTTGTGCACCAGCAGCAGCGGCGAAATTGCCATCACTTGCGCCACCAACGGAGGCATGACCTAGTGGCTTCATACCTAACGCTTTAGCAACTTTTTCTGCACGCTCATACAGGGCCATTGTCGAAGAAGTTTCAAGTGGTGGCCGATTAAATCCACCAGTTACTTCATAACGCGTTTGTGGATTTACTGCTTTTAAATCTCTGATTGCTGCATCCACGCGCTTTAAATCATCCATCGAATATGAACGGATATCGATATCTAAAACTGCAAGATCTGGAACTGTATTAGTTGTGTTGCCAGCACGCAGCATGGTTGGAACCACAGTTGTTCCATGCTCCTTATTTTCTAAAGCAGCAACTGCAATAACTGCATGAGCGATTTCAACCGTGGAGTTCACACCTTTTTCGGGTTCAAGTCCTGCATGTGAAGCTTTTCCGTGAATCTTAATTTGATACATGGCAGTGCCCTTGCGACCAGTCTTTACCATTCCATTAAGTGATGCTTCTAAAACTAAGACTGCTTTTGCAGCAGCAGAAATTTCTTTAATAAACTCTTTGCTAGTAGCACTGCCAGTTTCTTCATCAGTAGTTGCAACTAAGGCGACAGATCCTGTGAGGCCCTTCATTGCATAAAGAGCTTGAATAAAACCAGCTTTCATATCAAAGATTCCAGGGCCTGTTGCTTTAGTACCTTCAACTTTCCATAGGGGAGTAAAAGATCCTTTAGGCCAAACCGTATCTAAGTGAGCAAGAACAACTACGTCCGGGTTATTAGCACCCCACCAAAAAACTGGGCGACCATTAACTTCTCGAATTTCTGCAGGAGTTCCAAGAACTCGTGTTGCGATATCGCTGGCTAAACGCACAACATCGTTACAGGCTTGTAGATCTTCTGTTGGAGATTCCAACTTAACGAGAGCTTCTAGGGCGGCCAACATGGGTCAATCCTATAGTGGCGCTACGCCGGTGATGCGGGGAATTCTAAAAGACTGTACTTCTCCCGTTGCGTGATCACGGGCGATTAAGGCTCCTGCGCTGACGCGAATGGGATCAATGATTCGATGTGTAACAGCGCCATTGTTGTCGGCGTAACCAATTGAAAGTGATTTCTCTTCGATGATGTATTTATTAACTAAGTCCATAGTTTCATTTGCTGTGGTGCGAGGGAGCGCACCTAATGCTTCGTTAGCAATTTGGCGCAAATGAGTTTGCTTGTGGGTTGATTTCTCGCCGGTACGTATTGCTCGAATTGCAGCGTTTAAATTTTCGGCCGAAGGAATTTCAATCTCACCTATAACTCTTGGTGGTCGTGGCTTGGTCAGCGCGCGATTAGATCTAGGACCAGTGAGCATGATGCCAGCAGATGATTCACCGGCTGGTAAGTAACCAGCCTCTCGCAAAATTCGCATTGTATCTGTTGCATCGTGATCGCAAATAACAACTTCAGGTGCAATTCGGCGAAGTGCAAGTATTTCCAATCTCTTATCATTCATAATCTGTGAAATTAGCGCCGTGTCTTCGCAGCGAATAAATGCGGTGGTATTACCTACTCGCAACTTGCCATGCTTTTTTGATACGTCAGCAATCAAATATTCCAAAGGCTGCGGCATTGGAGTTTTAGATGTTTTAGTTAAGAAAGCTTTAATTTCATCACCAGTTTTGCCATGGTCTAAAGCCCGGCGAATCGTTGCTTCACTAAATCGATAAACCGTTGCTCCACCACGACTTTCGATCTCAGCCATCATCGCAAGCTGCTGAGAAATCTCATGTTCTAAAGGCCCAGGTGCAATTGCTGTGTTGTCACTTTGAATCAAAATGTGATCTACGGTCTTAGGTAAATCTTCATTAATCACCGCTAAATCTTCACCGCTTAGGAACTCAACGCCGTATTTAGAAATTGCACCTTGCCCAGTAATGCCTAGCCATTCTGCCTCGCGCAAAGTCCAACTTGCTAATTCCTCTTGGAGAGATGAATTCCGACGTACTGGTGCACGCCAGGCAATCACCTCATTAAATGAATTTATTTCTGGAGTTATAGCAGGATTTTCTTGAAGAATTGAAAGCGTTAAGGCGCGCACTTTGGCTGCATTTACCCGATCGAGTTCGGGACCAAGGGCAGCAACGTTTTTTGTATCAGCACGTCCTACCAGTCCGCTGACTCTAGAGGTAATTAGCCACTGTGATGCGAGAACTTGCCAGCGATCTGCAGGTGTTTGCATTAACCAGATATCAAACTTGTTACTTGGCATTATTCGATCTTCTGAATCAATGCTTATAAGTGAAGATAAATACGCCAGTTCAGTAATAAAGGCAGTACATGACTCATCAACACCTAAGTGGTTGGAAAGTATTTTTAAGTCGCGCACACCAATTCCACCAGCACGAAGCGCATCGGAAGGCTCATCTGCCCAGAAATTGAGGAGTTCTTCAACCCAACGTAAGACCGTTTGGATATTAGCTATTGCAGCTAAATCTATTTGGCGCTCATCGCGCTTTGTGCCGCTGAGTTTAGGTTGAACAATAAATCTTTCTTTATGTACTTTGCCACCGCGCAAATGAATTGCAACTTCTCGTGGCAGTATGACGGTGCGTTGATCAAGTGGCACAAGAATTTTGTTTTCAAGTAACCAAGAAACTCCAGGGCCAGGGTTTTTGATATCGCCAACACTGCCACGTGGTGGGCCCCAAATTAATCGCTCAAGAACCTTTTTTGCTTCGTCCGGAGCGTTTTCAATGTCGGCTAACTTAACTTTTGCAATTGAAGTTGGGCCAAGCCCGGCAGGTTCGTTACCAATGACATCACGCAATTGTGAAGGCAGACGCATGCCATCATCAGAGGGATAAACAAGCCCGATAGAAATTAAGTGATCTAGCGCCTGTGTAGCAGCCTTATCTGTAATTGCAACAATGCTTTTTAGTAAAAAAGGCTCGTTAAGTGCAGCAGCAGCTTCTAATACTTGAAACTGCCATTGATTAAGAGAATCAATTGCACGAGCCAAACTTGGTGCAGAACATGCGCGCACTGCAAGGGATGCGATATCTGGTGGAACCGGCGTTACTAGATCTGGTCTGGCGGAAAATAACTGCAAGAGGGCATCATCATCGACACTACGTAGGTAGTCGGAGAATGAGCGCATTTCCATAACTTGCTTACATTACTGGCATTTAGCCTTTAAGGGTTAATCAACGTTTCTTTCCGCGCGGAGTCAGCCAAGTCCCAAGTGCGGCAAGTCGAACTACAACGGGAGAAACAATTTTTGCCAGATGCCGGGCTCTACGGAAATCATGGATTGGCCAACCTTCTGCCATGGCGCGCAGTGACAAGATTGCATCAGGGTTAATTGCAGATGGATTACCAACACATTGAAGCAATGGAAAATCATTATGACTATCTGAATATGCATAACAAATTTCTAGATTCAAATCTTTTTGTTTTGCTAACTCACGAACTGCAACAGCTTTTTCTTTTCCGTGCAAAAGCGCACCTGACATCGCACCAGTGTATTTGCCATCTTCAGTTTCGGCTTTACTACCAAGAGCGCCAGTAAGTCCCAATCTTTTAGCAATCAGTACTGCCATATCTTCAGGTGCTGCCGTAACCAACCAGACTTCTTCACCAGCAGCTAAATGTTTTTGTGCAATATCGATGGTCCCTTGCCACAATGCGGGAGATACATATTGATCATAAATTTCTTGCGCAATTTTTTCAATATCTTTAACATCATGGCCACCAATAAAATCTGTTGCAGCATCTTGAAAACGTTGAATCTCTTCTTTATTTTCTTTTCCAGTCAGGCGAAATCGCAGATTGGCCAAAACGAATCGCGAAATATCCTTCTTTGTGAAATATCCACGCTGGTACATGCCCTTGCCCAGGAAATACAGGGTCGAGCCACGAATCAGGGTGTTATCTACATCAAAAAAGGCTGCTCGCTTCGCCGTGAGTGCCATGTCACTACCTTAACGAACTTGCTTCAATTGGGACGCTTTATGCTTTACCAATGAGTTCAACAGTTCATGTCGTCCGTCACGGTGAAGTAGAAAATCCCAACAAGATTCTCTATGGACGCCAACCCGGCTGGAGCCTTTCGCTGCGCGGGCAAGAGATGGCAAAAACATTGGGCGATTGGTCGCGCACTATTGATCTTGGCGCACTCCATGTTTCGCCATTGCAACGGGCGCAAGAAACCGCAGCTCCGATAGCAGCGGCACACAATATTTCTATTACTACTGACGAACGCTTGATTGAAGCGGCAAATATTTTTGAAGGTAAACCATTTGGAGTTGGCGACGGAGTTTTAAAACATCCATCCTCATGGCGCCATTTATGGAATCCATGGAGACCATCGTGGGGTGAACCATATGACGAGCAGATTAATCGAATGCTCGCAGCGATCTTTGCCGCCCGAGATGCAGCACAAGGTAAAGATGCAATCGTAGTTTCGCACCAGCTACCAATTTGGATTCTACGAAGCGCCATTGAAAATCGCAGATTAATTCATGATCCACGCCGCCGCGAATGTTCTTTAGCATCTGTGACCAGTGTTCATTTTGATGATGAAGGTTTTATCTCTGGCCTTACTTACTCTGAACCTGCGCGTCACTTATTACCAAAGAAGAAGTAATGAAATTCGGAGTTAAAGCTCTCGCTGTGATCACGGCCATGGCTTTATTAACTGCATGCGGTGGCGGAGGAACTTCTAGTTCACAAGAAAGCTTTGTTGCTGGAAATGGGTCAGTAAGTTTTGTTAAATCTGAAAAAAGAGTTCAAGCCCCAGCATTAGAGGGAATGACATTGTCTGGTACTAACTATAAATATGAAGTTGGCAAAGTAGCCGTAGTAAATGTTTGGGCATCATGGTGTTCCCCATGTAGAGCAGAAGCCCCAACTCTTGCCGCCCTTGCAGTTAAATACAGCGATGTTTCATTTATTGGAATATTGACTCGTGATAATCCTGCAACTGCTGAAGCATTCCAACGACGTTTTGCATTGCCTTATCCAACGCTCATTGATGACTCATTGTTAATTGGTTTCAAAGGCTCTCTACCTGCAAACGCCATTCCTTCTACGGTAGTTATAGATAAAAAGGGAAGAGTTGCGGCACGAATTTCGGGTGCAGTGACAGTTGCATCGCTGACTGATTTGATTGAGCGAGTGAGCGCCGAATGAAAGATTTCTTCGTAGAACAGATAATGAGTGGCTTTCTTATTACTGCGTTGCCCGTAGCTTTTGTTGCTGGAATAATTTCATTTTTATCACCCTGCGTATTACCACTTGTACCGGGCTATCTTTCTTTTGCTGCAGGATTTTCAGCAAATCGTGGCAAAGTACTTTTGGGATCAATTTTATTTGTACTTGGCTTTAGTGCAGTTTTTGTCTCCTATGGCGCAATTTTTGGCGGAATAGGGAATCACTTAGCTGCAAACGAAGATGTGATTTCCCGAATTCTTGGGCTGTTAACTATTTTCTTGGGTTTTGTTTTTCTGGGTAAATTTCCATTTGCCCCAACATTTCGACCAACGATTAAAACAACTGGTGGATTAATTGGTGCTCCAGTTTTAGGTTTTCTATTCGGCGTTGGCTGGACACCTTGCATTGGTCCTGCATTGGCAGCCGTTGAAACTTTAGCTTTTCAGGAATCAAGTGCGGCTCGTGGCGCCTTGTTATCTCTTGGCTACTGCTTTGGATTGGGCTTACCGTTCATTGCATCAGGCGTTTTTCTTGATCGCTCAGAAAAAATGCGTAAGTATTTAGTGAGGCGCGGAGATTTAATTTCAAAGATTGGCGGAATCTTTCTGATTGTCATTGGTATTTTGGAAGTTACTGGCTTATGGGGTCAGATGATGAATTCAATCCGTGCCCTCATATCTGATTTCATACCGGTGGTTTAAATGAGTCAAGAAATACAAATCCCTGAACTAGGCAGTGTTGGTCTACTGCGTTATAGCTGGCGCCAATTAACAAGTATGCGCACCGCTTTGATTCTACTGTTAATGCTTGGTGTTGCAGCTATTCCAGGTTCTCTGATTCCACAACGCACACAAAATCCAATGAAAGTCAGTGAGTATTTTAAGAACTCTCCAGATCTTTCGCGATGGATGGATCGCTTCTCACTCTTTGATGTTTATGGCTCACCCTGGTTTAGCGCTATTTATATTCTGCTTTTTATTTCCCTTATTGGTTGTGTACTACCTCGAACAATCGAACATTTCCATGCTGCTCGCGCCCTTCCACCGGCTACCCCTAAAAACTTAGACCGCATGGAGCACTATGCATCTTGGACTGCACAAGGTGATGAGTTGGAAAAAGCAAAAGCGTGGTTTAAAACAAATCGATTTAGGATTTTAGAAAAAGACGGTTCCATTTCGGCCGAGAAAGGTTTCTCACGAGAGACTGGAAACCTCTTTTTCCACCTGGCATTGATTCTTGTTTTATTAGGAATATCTTTTAGCTCACTTTTCGGTATGCGTGGTGAGGCAATACTCAATGTTGGGGAACGTTTTGTGAATACTCCAACCAGTTATGATTCTTTGCAGTATGGAAAACTCTTTAAAGAATATAACCTTTCAGATTTTTCAATTAAAATTGATAAATTCACTGCGAAATACAATGTGGAGACAAACGCACCAGAGGACTACACCCTCGATGTCACGTTTGCGCAGGGTGACTTAACAAAATTCACCAAAAGAGTAATTAAAGTTAACTCACCATTAAAGGTGAGAAATACAAATATCTATCTACAAGCCAACGGATACTCACCCGTGGTAACGGTTAGAGATTCAAAGGGCAATGTAGCGATGCAAGGTCCTATTCCATTCTTGCCACAGGATGCAAATCTTCGATCCATTGGTGCGATTAAAGTTCCTGATGCAGATCCGCAGATTGGCTTTGTTGGTTCCTTTGTTCCAACCTATGCGCGAAGTACGGGCAACGGTGCAATCAGCGTTTTCCCTGAAGCCCTTGATCCAAGACTTTTATTATCTGCATGGATTGGTGATTTAGGCCTAGATAGTGGTGTTCCACAATCGGTCTATCGAATTGATACGTCAAAGATGAAGCAAGTGGGACTTAAATCCTTAAAGCCAGGTGAGAAATTTATTTATCCGCAAGGCTCAATAACATTTGAGGGATACCAGCAATGGGTCAACCTTCAGATCGTTAATGATCCTGGCAAGAACTTTGCGCTGCTCGGCGGTATTGTTGCCATCCTTGGTTTACTTGCATCGTTGTTTACCAGAAGGCGTCGAATTTGGATTCGTGCTGGAAAGTCAATTGAAGTAGCTGGATTAGCTAAGAATGCAGCACCCGGATTAGATATTGAAATGCAAAAGTTTGTAACGATGCTTAAAGGAGAGAATTAAATGGCACGTACGTGGGCGTATCTCTCTAACTACCTTATTTATTCATCAATGGCAGTTTATACATTGTCATTTTTTGCTCACGCGGTTGAAACTGCATGGGCAGTTCGAATCACAACTGAAGATTCAAAGAAAACTTTGGATTACAAGCGCACTGAAAAAGTAGCGCGCATTGCAACAGCCATGATGATTTTGGGATTCCTTTTACTTGTTGCTGGCGTTGTTGCCAGAGGTATTTCTGCTGGCCGTGTGCCTTGGGGAAATATGTATGAATTCTCGATTACTGGTGCCATGGCTTTTTCTGGTGCATACCTTGCCGCACTTCGTAAATATGATCTTCGCTGGTTGGGATTATTGGTTTCCATCTCAGTATTGCTGACACTCGGAACTGCAGTTGCAGTTTTATACCGCCCCAGTGCACCGTTAGTTCCTGCACTTAAATCAACGTGGTTAATCATTCACGTCTCTGCTGCAATTATTTCTGGCGGAGTCTTTTTATTAGCAAATACAATCGCGGCTGCATATCTTTATTTAGATGCGATGGAATCACGTGGTGAAAGAACGGCTTGGGCTAAACGCTTGCCTTCACTTGAAGTTCTTGATCAACTCTCTTATCGTCTTGTTGCTTTTGTATTTCCACTATGGACTTTTGCAGTTATCGCTGGGGCAATTTGGGCAGAAAGTGCGTGGGGTCGTTATTGGGGTTGGGATCCAAAAGAGACCTGGGCCTTTATTACTTGGGTTGCATATGCCGCGTATTTACATGCCCGCGTAACTATCGGTTGGCGTGGCCGCAAGGCTGCATGGCTGTGTTTATTTGCCGGATCAACATTCTTATTTAACTATGTGTACGTAAATATTTGGGGAACTGGAAAGCACACGTACTCAGGGCTGTAAGAGATTAGAGCTTTCTTAAGAAGTCTGGATCATCATCCGGAGGCAAGATTCGGCGCTTTGGTCCGCCACCCAAACCTTTGCGCTTTGGTCGTCCGGCAATCCAATATGCAATAGGGCCAAGAGTTCCAATTAAAATAATAATGAGAATCCATGCCCACTTTGGCAGATTTCTAACTTGGGTTTCATCAGTGCGTGCACAGTCAATGAGTGAATAAATTGTGAAACCAGCTAGGAGAAAGACGAGCAAGAGACGTGGCATGGGCTTAGTGTATCGCCAGAGCTATTGCAAAGAGAACCCCAAAAAACATTTGCAGTTTGCCGGTCTTGCCCAGTAGCGGAATAAGGTCTGCCCCTGACGCGCCTGACACAACTGCACGTGAAATTGAGACTGTTAATGGAAGCACAGCCAAGGTGATTAATGACCAAGGAACCAAAGTTGCTAAGGCGCTTAAGTGAGCAATAACTAGTAAGGCAACAAAACCTTTGCGCGCTTTTGAATCCCCCAGTCTTACGGCGAGAGTTCGCTTACCAACTAGTTCATCTTGCCCACGATCTCGTAGGTTATTAACTGCCAAGATTGCACAAGCAAGGGAACCCATAGGCACGGCACATAAAACACTCAGAGCAGAGACATGATTGGTTTGTGAATAGTACGTTCCAACTGTTGCAGTTAAACCAAAGAAGATAAATACTGAAACTTCACCCAAACCGCTATATCCATATGGATTTTTTCCACCCGTGTAACCCCAAGCTGCAGCAATTGCAGCCGCTCCAACGAGTAATAACCAAGGTGAACTCAGTAGGGATAGCCAAATTCCAGCAATAGCTGCGATAGCAAAAGAAATAAGTGCAGCGCGCTTTACTTGCTTGGCCGTAGCTAAACCACTTGCAACTAAACGCGTAGGTCCAATTCGATTGGCATCAGTGCCTTTGATTCCATCGGAATAATCATTGGCGTAATTAACGCCTATCTGTAACCAAATGCCCACCTTTAAAGCAAGAGCGGCGCGAAACCAATTCCAATCACTTCCAGCTAAAGCTGTTGCTACAACAACGGGAGCTATTGCAGCCGGCAGTGTGCGAGGTCTTGCACCCAGAATCCACTTATTCATGTCCCACCATCTTTGCAAGAGCCTTGCGATCAGTTTTACCGATACCTAATAGCGGAATTGATTCTAAGTGGTGAATACCTTTTGGTTTTGATGCCGAACCAAGAGCAGCCTCTAGGTAATGCAAAATTTCGCTTTCGTTTATTTCTCCGACTACAGCTAAATGAAGAGCGTGTCCCCATTGAATGTCATTAACCGCAAAAGCTGCAAATTCAATTTCAGGATATCTAATTGAAAGTGTGGCTTCGATACCTGTGAGAGAGATATTTTCACCGCCCGAGATGATTACATCATCGGCTCGACCAAGAATATTTAATTTGCCATTGATTACTTCACCCAGATCATTAGTTATAAACCAACCTTCACTTAGTCTGTAAAGCTCCGGCGCATTTAAATAAGTTTGTGACATTACTGATCCACGGATCTGAACTAAACCGTGTTCATTAATTGAATACTCAACACCTTCTAGAGCTTCTCCGTTATAGATACACCCACCAGATGTTTCTGTCATCCCATAGGTTTCAACAACGTTAATTTTTTGGGTTTGTGCTTGGTTGCGCAAAGTTGCAGACAATGCGGCACCGCCAACTAATACTGCCTGGGCATGTTGCAAATGTCGTAGCAATCGATCATCACCATTAAGCGCACGAAATAACTGGGTAGGAACAATTGACGTGAAATCAACTTTTGGATATTCACCTTCGTAATCGCGCAAATCAATTGGCAACGTTCCTAACTCCATTGAACGGAGAATCACATTGACAGCTGCGATATGAGTAAGGGGCAAGAAAAGTGACCACACCTGTCCAGCTTGCGCATTTAGATATTTATTAGAGGCACGTGCTGAAGAAAGTAAAGCGTTTGAAGTGAATGCAACTTCTTTGCTCATTCCAGTTGTTCCACTTGTGCCAATTACTAATGCGATATTTGATGGGCAGCTGGTGGATCGAACGTCGCCGAGACCCAAGGCAGAAGCGTTGCCAACCAGGGCGGCAGTGATTTGCGCGGCTAAATCAGGGATTGTGCACGCAGGGTTAACCCGGTCAATACCTCGTTGTGACTTCGTCTCCATTGCACCCGTAGGGTATCCCTTGTAAAGACTATGGAGGAAATGTGAGCAAGCCTTTCAAGCGTGATTTTGGTAGCCGTGAGATTCCTAATTGGATCAGCGCGCCAGGTGGTGAAGATTTCACTGATATTAAATATCAAATGGGTGATGGCATGGCCAAAATCACCATTAACCGCCCACAAGTTCGCAATGCATTTCGCCCACAAACAATTATTGAATTAATAGAAGCTTTTCATCTTGCACGCGACAACGAAGACGTTGGTGTGATTATTTTTACCGGTGAAGGCACAGAAGCATTTTGTTCTGGTGGTGACATTAGTGTTCGCGGAGATGATGGATATCTTGGTGACGACAAGCTTGCCAAAAAAGGTATTGGACGTCTTAATGTTTTAGATTTACAAGTTCAAATTCGTCGGACACCAAAGCCAGTTGTTGCAATGGTTGCAGGTTGGGCAGTTGGCGGAGGACATGTTTTGCATGTTGTGTGTGATTTAACTATTGCGGCAGACAATGCAAAATTTGGTCAGACCGGACCAATGGTTGGCTCATTTGATGGCGGATATGGCGCAGGCTTGCTTGCCGCACATGTTGGACAAAAGAAGGCCCGTGAAATTTGGTTTCTTACTAGACAATACGATGCACAAGAAGCTTTGGACATGGGACTTGTTAACGCTGTTGTTCCACTTGCAGAACTTGAAGCCGAAACAGTTTCTTGGTCACGCGAAATGCTGCGAAACTCACCGCTAGCACTTCGATTGCTCAAGGCCAGTTTGAATGCAGCCGATGATGGGTTAGCTGGAGTTCAACAGTTAGCCGGAGATGCAACGCTTTTGTTCTATATGACTGAAGAAGGCCAAGAAGGCCGTGATGCATATAAGGAAAAGCGCGATCCTGATTTCGGAAAATTCCCAAAGCGTCCATAACACATGCTTGATTTGATTCTCGATTCGTTAAGAGTTGTAAGCCTTCCTACTAAGACGAATTTTCGTGGAGTTAATCAACGTGAGGTCGCCTTATTTCAAGGCCCCGAAGGTTGGGCTGAATTCTCACCTTTCCTTGAATACTCTGATGAAGAATCAGCACGCTGGCTTTCATGTGCGATTGAAGCTGCAACTGTTCCCACCCCTCATCTATTTCGAAAGACAATTGCAGTAAATGCAACACTGCCGGCACTCAACGGCGAAAGTGAAATCACACGCATACTTTCTGCTTTTCCCGGTTGCACAACTATCAAGATTAAAGTTGGCGAAAACAAGGAAGAAGATTTAGTACGAATTGCCACTGTTCGTAAAATTGCACCAGATGCAAAGTTAAGAATTGATGTGAATGGTCTTTGGAAAGTAGATCAAGCAACTAGATTTCTAGAACTTTGTGGCGATATTGAATATGTAGAACAACCTTGTGCATCGATTGAAGAACTTCGCGAATTAAAATCACGGGTAAACGTAAAAATAGTCGGCGATGAAATCCTTCGAAAAAGTAAGAATCCATTTGAAGTGGAGCTAGAAGGAGCCATAGATATTTTGATGCTTAAAGTTCAGCCACTTGGTGGAATTACTCAAGCTAAAAAACTAGCTGAGCATCACCAACTTCCAGTTGTAGTTTCAAGTGCGCTGGAAAGTGCAATTGGAATTTCATACGGTCTCAAACTCGCCGCTTCCATAGAACGTTTAGATTATGCGTGTGGGCTGGCAACTGCTTCGCTTTTAAATTCGAACGTAGGAGATCTCCCTATCATCGATGGAATTATTGAGGTCACAGACATTGAGCCACAATTTGATGGACTAGAAGTGTCAGCAGATCGCTACGAATGGTGGAAGAATCGAATCATGAGAACCGCGGCGCTATTAGGATGAATAACTCAACCAGCCTTGCGCGCGTAATGGTTCGCCAAATTATTGAAGCAGGAATTTCTGATGTAGTTATTTCACCTGGCTCACGAAATGCACCGTTATCTCTTGCCTTTAATGCCGCCGCAGAACGAGGCTTAATCAAACTGCATGTACGTATTGATGAACGAACTGCAGCGTTTTTTGCATTAGGAATTATTAAAGCTACGGGCCGCCCAGTTCCAATTGTTTGTACAAGCGGAACCGCGGTTGCTAACTACCACCCAGCTGTTTTAGAGGCCAGCCATACAAACGCTCCACTGCTGGTTTTAACTGCCGATCGCCCAGCGACGTTGCGTAAAACTGGTGCTAATCAAACTACCGAGCAAGCACGAATCTATGGAAAAGCAGTTCGTTATTTTGCCGATATTGATGGGCCAGTATTTCCCATGGAACTACCTTTCGATAGTTTGCGAAATGGTCCTGTTCATCTCAATGTTCAATTTGATGAACCAACACTGCCTGATGAATCTAATCAGTGGCTAGATGAGATTGTTGTTGCACCAAAAGAGTTTGTGCCACGAACTAAAGCTGGAACATTAAAGAGTGAAGCAAATCGCGGGGTATTAGTTATTGGTCATGACCGTGGCGGTTTAAGCAAAAAAAGCGTGGAAAAATTTGCCACGCAACTGGGCTGGCCAGTTATTGCAGAAGACCCACTTTCATTTCCAGATGCTATTGCGCACGCTTCTATCTTTTTAACTTCATCGGAGATTCGTGCAGCCTTAATTCCTCAAACGGTTATTGTTATTGGTCGTACAACCCTTTCTAGATCCATTAATGCATTTATAAAGTTAGCTCCGACTCAAATTGTGATTGATCCCCGCATGGCAACTGTTGATAGCGACCGCGTTGCAGATAAGAAATTCATTGAGATACCGCAGTTGAATACCAAAAAAGCTTCAGAAGAATGGTTAGCGCAGTGGCAAAAATACGCCGCGCGATGCGCAAAGCAGATTGAAGGATTAACTGGATTCACTGAAGCGATAATTGCTAAAGAGATTGCTGCTGGTATCCCTGCCGGTTCAACGCTTTTTGTTTCTTCATCACGTCCGATACGGGACTTAGAGGGATTTGGGACCCCACGTGATGGCGTAACCACACATGCAAATCGAGGTTTAGCTGGAATCGATGGAAATATTTCAACTGCGCTCGGAATCGCATCTGCCAGCAAAGCAACATTTGCAGTCCTAGGCGATCTTTCATTTCTACATGATTTAACTGGCTTAATTCACCGTGAAGAGATCAACTGCTGCTTTATTGTGATTAATAATGATGGAGGAGGGATTTTTTCAACTTTGCCGCAACGCGGAATGCCCGGCTTTGAAACTATCTTTGGAACCCCTCACGGATTAGATCTGGCCGCTATCGCCGCAGCCATGGGAGTTAAGTCTTCAACAATTACAACAATTGCCGAACTTAAAAAAACTTTAGCAGCTCCAGTAAATGGAATTTCAATTGTTGTGGCAAAGGTTCCTTCGCGTGATGCAAATGCAGATTCACTAAAAGCTATTTATGAATCGATGAGCTCTATTTAAAGCAGTGCACTGCGCATTGGTAAAAACTTTGCTTCACTTTCGGCCAACTCTTTATCTGGATCAGAGCCAGCAACAATTCCACACCCAGCAAAAATTCGAATTGAATCGCCTTTAATCTGTCCACAACGAAGAGCGATTCCTAACTCTCCATCACCAGCAGCATCAATCCAACCAACTGGACCTGCATATCGGCCGCGAGACATCGCCTCAATCTCAGTGATTAAGGCGCCGGCTTGTGGTCGTGGTGTTCCACACACAGCAGCAGATGGATGAAGTTGTTCAAGAATTGTAAAGGCATCAACATGTGCCAAAGTTTCGGCAAGGGCCCCAGTCACATCTGTCGCAAGGTGCATGACATTGGCTAAGTGCAAAACAAATGGTGATTCTGGAACGTTGATGGATGTGCAAAATGGTTCAATAGCATCGGCAACCGAGCGCACTGCGTATTCGTGTTCTTCTAAATCTTTTGAAGAACGTGCAAGTGAAGCAGCTAGCGCTAAATCTCTTTCATCATCGCCGGTCTTACTAATGGTGCCAGCCAACACGCGTGAAGTAACCATGCTCTTGGTTAATCGAAGTAGTAACTCTGGAGTTGCTCCAACTAAACCCGAAACACAAAAATTCCAGGTAGATGGATATTCCAAAGCCAGCGTGCGCAAAATTGAACGGGGATCTATTGGAGATTGTGAATTTCCAAGGGCATCTCTAGCTAAAACAACTTTGTCTAACTCTTGCGCAGCAATACGATCAATTGCAGTTTGTACGCGCGATTTCCATACTTTGGCGCTATTTGCATCTATTTCCCAAGTAACAGAAAGCTGTGGGAGCGCGGGAGCAACTGAATTCAATACTGGTTGAGGTTCTGAGCCAATCCAAGTAATCCAGGATTTATCGCCTTTTTTACCGACTATCACTTTTGGAATAACTAAAACTGAAACATCATCTGGTGAGAAAGAAAAAGATGAGAATAAAACCGGCCCAGTTCCATTTCCGTGAACCGTGTTTGTAACAGCAAAACCTTCTAATTGTTTCTGCCACCAATGCCTGGCATCAGCAAATCTATGTGGCCCGCTAACAGTTGTTGTTGCATGAACTCCCCAACCAACAATTCCTTCACCAGATCGCACCCAAGCAAACGGTTGGGCATCTGGAAGTAAGTCGAGCAAAGGCAAGTGTTCGCCCAGGCGAGTGGTTGTTACGGGGATAAGGGAAGCCATAGTGAAAGTTAAGTTATGCGTTCTTGCGATTAACTATTCGCCAAACAATAGGGAGTGAAGTACCCGCGATTAGAATTTTTAAAGCTTCACCAATTATAAATGGCGTTAAACCTGCGCTAATTGTCCAGGCCCAATCTTTTCCGGTGAATTGATGTAGCCAGAAAACTCCGAAAGTGAAAACAATTGCAGTACCGAAAAGCATGGATGGCAACGCTGTTATAAATTTTTGATCAAAGTGCTTGTTAGCAAATAATCCCAAAACATACGTAGTAATTAACATGCCGACTAAGTAGCCACCAGTTGCACCTGTAACTTTTTCAATTCCAAAACTCTGTCCTGCAAAAATCGGTGCGCCAGCAATTCCTGCTAGAAGGTACGTTGCAAAAGTAACAAAACCCAGTGATGCACCATAAGTTGTTCCAACTAAAAGCACGCCAAGAGTTTGACCAGTTACTGGAACCGGGGACCCTGGAACTGGAATGGCAATTTGCGCTAAGGCCGATAAGAAGCCAACGCCGCCAACGACCAGGATTGAATTGCTCAGTGCGCTGGAACGAGGAATTACTAAAGCTCTAAGTGGCGTAGTTGAAAATGACATCCTTGAACCTTTCGCGTGCGCAGAGTTGTGGATGAGCCTACTTCAAGGGAGAATATGCTTATGTCCCGCGCTCATTTGAACAAAGATCCCGATGAAGTAGCGGCGATGTTTGATGGCGTGGCCAAGCGCTATGACCTGGTAAATGATCTATTAAGCCTGGGCCGCACCAAAGCCTGGCGCAAAGCCGCAACCAAGATCATCGCCCCAGCACCTGGCATGAAAATTCTGGATTTAGCTGCCGGCCCCGGTTCTTCCTCTGAACCTTTGCATAAAGCCGGCGCAACCGTCTTTGCCACTGATTTCTCAGAAGGCATGTTGGCCGTTGGCCGTAAAACGCGTCCGTACCTCAATTTTTCAAAGGCCGATGCCCTGAATCTGCCCTTTGAGGCCAATACTTTTGACGTTGTCACCATTTCCTACGGACTTCGAAACACGGTGGATTACCCCAAGGCGCTCGCTGAGGCGCTTCGAGTGAGTAAATCTGGCGGGCGCATAGTCGTCGTCGAATTTAGCCATCCCACCTGGGGGCCATTTCGCACCATATACAGCGAGTATCTGATGAAGCTTTTGCCGATAATCGCGCGCAGAACCTCATCCAACCCTGACGCCTACGTTTATTTGGCTGAATCGATTCGGGCCTGGCCAGCTCAGCCGGCTTTGGCATCGGCTATGGAGAAGGCGGGCTGGAGCCAGGTGAGCTGGAAAAACCTGACCGGCGGGGTTGTTGCAGTTCACAGCGGGATTAAGGGCTAGCGGTCAACGGCATCGGCCAACCGACCTTAAGATTTCACACGTGATATCCACATCAAATCCATACGTGCCTATTTTGGTGCTAGGCGCAATCGGTTTTGGCTTTGCGATTTTTTCAGTTGCAGCTGGGGCTCTCACCGGTCCGAAGCGTTACAACCGCGCAAAACTTGATGCCTACGAATGCGGAATCGAACCTTCACCACAAGCTGCCCAAGGCGGGCGTTTTCCAGTTAAATACTTTTTAACTGCCATGCTTTTTATTATTTTTGATATTGAAATTGTTTTCCTTTATCCATGGGCAGTCTCATTTGATGCACTAGGAATTTTTGGTTTAGTCGAAATGACAATTTTTATTGGAACAGTTTTCGTAGCGTATGCATACGTATGGCGCCGTGGCGGATTGGAATGGGATTAATAAATGGGTCTTGAAGAGAAAATCCCAAGCGGTTTTGTTTTAACAACTGTAGAAAAACTCGCTGGGTACATGCGCAAGAACTCTTTGTGGCCAGCAACTTTTGGTCTTGCATGTTGTGCTATTGAAATGATGGCAGTTGGATCAGCGGCTAAATACGATATTTCCCGCTTTGGAATGGAAGTTTTTCGTGCATCCCCACGCCAAGCAGATTTAATGATTGTTGCTGGCCGCGTTTCAAACAAAATGGCGCCAGTGCTTCGTCAGATTTATGATCAAATGGCAGCGCCTAAATGGGTAATTGCCATGGGCGCATGCGCTTCATCTGGAGGAATGTTTAATAACTACGCGATTGTTCAAGGTGTAGACCATGTGGTTCCAGTTGATATTTATCTTCCAGGTTGCCCACCTCGTCCTGAAATGTTGCTCGATGCAATTTTGAAACTTCACTCAAAGATTTACGATGAAAAACTTGGATCAAATCGTGCAGACATCATCAAAGAAGTTGAGCTAGCGGCAATTAATGCAAAGCCCACTATTGAGATGAAGGGCCTGCTGGCTTAAATGAGTGATCACGGAATGTTTGGTGCCCGCGGCACCGGAGATACATCTGGATATGGCGGGCTAGCACCAACTGCAGCTTCAACCGGTTCTTCCGAGCGTCCATATGGCAGTTATTTCGATGATGTTGCCGATGATCTTGAACGTGCGTATCCATTATTTTCACAAGCAATTGAACGAGTAGTTGTTGATCGCGGTGAATTAACTCTGCATGTAAAGCGTGAAAAATTAGTTGAAGTGTGTCTTATTTTGCGTGACTCATTGAAATTCGAAATGTGTATGGGTGTATCTGGAGTTCATTACCCAGCCGATGCCGGTCGCGAATTACACGCGGTTTATCCATTGCTCTCACTTACAAATAATCGCCGAATTCGTTTAGAAGTTTCGGTTCCTGATTCAGATGCGCATATTCCAACACTTGTCGAAGTGTGGGCTGGTAACAACTGGCATGAGCGCGAAACTTTTGACATGTTTGGAATTATTTTTGATGGTCACCCAGGACTTACTCGAATTTTGATGCCAGATGATTGGCAAGGTCACCCACAGCGCAAGGACTACGCACTCGGTGGAATTCCAGTTGAATACAAGGGCGCAACAACTCCTCCTCCAAATGAGCGGAGGGCATACAAGTGACAACATTTGATCCATATGCACCATCACGCGATACAACTGAAGGAACGGTTTATTCAGTAACTGGTGGTGACTGGGATTCACTAGTTCAAGAAATCGGTTCAACAAAAGAAGAACGCGTTGTTGTAAATATGGGACCACAACACCCATCAACACACGGCGTGCTTCGTTTAGTTCTAGAACTTGAGGGCGAAACAGTTACTGAAGCCCGTGCCGGAATTGGATACCTACACACAGGTATCGAAAAGAACATGGAATATCGCAGTTGGACTCAGGGCACAACTTTCGTCACGCGAATGGACTATCTAGCCCCACTATTTAATGAGACTGCATATTGCTTAGCTATTGAAAAGCTTTTGGGAATTACAAACGATGTTCCAGAACGCGCAAGTGTTATTCGCGTGATGATGATGGAACTCAATCGCATTTCCTCACACATGGTTGCCCTTGGTACTGGCGCCCTTGAATTAGGCGCCATTTCACCAATGTTCTTTGCTTTCCGTGAGCGCGAAATTGTTCTGGATATCTTTGAAATGATCTCGGGGCTTCGTATGAATATGGCCTATGTGCGTCCAGGTGGAGTTCAACAAGATCTTCCAGCAGGTGCGATTCCAAAAATTCGTGATGCAGTAAAGCTCATGCGCAAGAACTTCAAAGACAACACAACCTTGCTTGTTGGTAATTCAATTTGGATGAAGCGCACACAAGGAATTGGTTACTTGGATCTAGCTGGATGTACAACTCTTGGAATTACTGGACCAGTACTTCGCTCTACAGGTCTTCCTTGGGATCTTCGTAAGATCGCGCCATATTCTGGTTATGAAAACTATAACTTTGATGTCATCACTGCGGATACTTGCGATGTTTATGGCCGTTTCTTGATTCGTATGAATGAACTTGAGCAATCACTGCGCATTATTGAACAAGCACTTGATAAGTTAGAAAAACTTGAAGGCGCACCAGTCATGGTTGCAGATAAAAAGATTGCGTGGCCAGCACAGTTGGCATTGGGTGGAGATGGACTCGGTAACTCTCTCAACCACATTCGCGAAATCATGGGAACCTCTATGGAATCTTTGATTCACCACTTCAAGTTAGTTACCGAAGGTTTCCATGTTCCTGCAGGTCAGGTGTACGCAGCAATTGAGTCTCCACGCGGTGAGCTAGGTGCACATGTAGTTTCTGATGGTGGAACGAAGCCGTATCGCATGCACTTCCGCGAACCATCTTTTAATAACTTACAAGCAACTTCTGCAATGAGTGAAGGCGGAATGATCGCCGACATCATCGGCGCAGTTGCTTCAATTGATCCAGTTATGGGAGGCGTTGACCGCTAATGGCATTCTCAAACGAAGATCTTGCAATCATGGAAACAATCATTAAGCGTTACCCACGCCCACGTTCTGCAATCATGCCTTTGCTGCACTTTGTTCAATCCCGAGATGGTTATGTAACCAATGAAGGAATCGAATTAATTGCCCAGCAACTTGATCTCGCCGCCGCTGAAGTCACTGCGGTATCAACCTTTTATACCCAGTACAAGCCAACACCTGTAGGTGAATATCACGTAGGTGTATGTACAAATACTTTGTGCGCAGTAATGGGTGGGGACGCAATTATGGATGCACTCAAAGATCATCTTGGAATTGAAAATGATGGAGTTACAACCGATGGCAAAGTTTCACTTGAGCATATTGAGTGCAACGCTGCATGTGATTACGCACCAGTTGTTATGGCTAACTGGGAGTTCTACGACAATCAAACTGTCCAATCGGCAAAAGATTTAGTTGATTCAATGCGCGCAGGAAATCCAAAGCCACCAACACGTGGGCCAAATTCTTTAGTCACATGGAAGCAAGCATCTGCAGTCTTGGCTGGCTTAAATGATGGAAAAGCAAATGAAGGCGTTCAAGCCGGAGCACCAACACTTCTAGGTTTAAAAATTGCTAAGGGAGAAACTAAGTAAATGACTAAGTTAACTCCGATTCTTTCTGCACATTGGGATGAAAAAGATTCATTCACAATTGAGGCTTACAAGCGTCATGGTGGATACACAGCATCTGCAAAAGCACTTGCGATGGATCCAGATGCTGTTATTCAGTTAGTTAAAGATTCAGGTCTTCGCGGTCGCGGCGGCGCAGGTTTCCCAACTGGTATGAAGTGGGGATTTATTCCACAGGGTGACGATAAAGATCACTACTTGGTTGTTAATGCAGATGAATCAGAACCTGGAACATGTAAGGACATGCCATTGCTTATGGCTAACCCACATGTACTTATCGAAGGTTGCATCATTGCCTGTCACGCAATCCGCGCAAAGCATGCATTTATTTATATTCGTGGTGAAGTAACACATGTTGCTCGTCGCTTGAATCAAGCAATCGAAGACGCTTATAAAGCTGGTTTGCTTGGAAAAGGAATTGACGTTGTTTTACACATTGGTGCAGGTGCATATATCTGCGGTGAAGAAACAGCTTTGCTTGATTCACTTGAAGGTTTTCGCGGGCAACCTCGTTTGCGCCCACCATTTCCAGCTATCGCCGGTCTTTATGCACGCCCAACTGTTGTAAATAATGTTGAATCTATTGCTTCTGTGCCAGCCATTATTGCAAATGGCGCCGAGTGGTATCAGGGAATGGGAACTGAAAAAAGCAAAGGCGCAACGCTTTATTCATTATCTGGCCATGTAAAAAATCCTGGACAGTTTGAAGCACCTCTTGGAATTACTTTGCGCGAAATTCTTGAACTTTCAGGTGGTATTCGTGCTGGTCACACTTTGAAATTCTGGACACCAGGTGGATCTTCAACTCCAATTTTCACATCAGAACATTTAGATGTGCCTCTAGATTACGAAGGCGTTTCTGCAGCTGGTTCAATGCTTGGAACTAAAGCGCTACAAATTTTTGATGAAACTACGTGTGTTGTTCGCGCAGTATTGCGCTGGACTGAGTTCTATAAGCACGAGTCATGCGGAAAGTGCACACCTTGTCGCGAAGGCACATGGTGGTTAGTGCAACTATTGCGCGATCTTGAAGCTGGTAAAGGCACTGAAGCAGATCTTGCTAAGTTGCTCGATCTTTGCGACAACATTATGGGACGTTCTTTCTGTGCCCTCGGCGATGGCGCAACTAGCCCAATTACATCTTCAATTAAATATTTCCGTGATGAGTACATCGCACACATTACAAATGGTGGATGCCCATTTGATCCAGTTGCATCAACTCTTTTCGCAGGGGCAGGTGCATAAATGACTACTGAAGTTGTAGACATGATCACTGTTGTAGTCGATGGTTTTGAAGTAAGTGTTCCAAAGGGAACTCTTGTTATTCGTGCAGCAGAAAAATTAGGAATTCAAATTCCACGTTTTTGCGATCACCCGCTTCTTGATCCCGTCGGTGCTTGCCGCCAATGCCTTGTTGATATTGAAATTAATGGCCGCGCTTTTCCTAAACCTCAAGCATCTTGCACAATTCCAGTTGAACCAGGCATGATTGTTAAAACACAATTAACTTCACCAGTTGCAGAAAAAGCACAGCGCGGAGTAATGGAGCTCTTGCTTATTAACCACCCACTTGATTGCCCAGTGTGCGACAAGGGCGGGGAATGCCCATTGCAAAACCAAGCAATGAGCAACGGCCAAGGAGAAACTCGTTTTGAAGGCGTAAAGCGCACTTTCCAGAAGCCAATCAATATTTCATCACAAGTATTGCTAGATCGTGAACGCTGCGTTTTGTGCGCACGTTGCACACGTTTCTCTGAGCAAATTGCATCAGATCCATTTATCACTTTAAATGAACGTGGTGCTTTGCAACAAGTTGGTATTTATGAGAACAAACCTTTTGAATCTTATTTTTCAGGTAACACAGTTCAAATTTGCCCAGTGGGTGCGTTAACTGGAGCTGCATATCGATTCCGTGCTCGTCCTTTCGATTTAGTATCAACTCCTTCAGCTTGCGAACACTGTTCATCAGGTTGCGATATGCGTACCGATGTTCGTCGCGGAAAAACTTTACGTCGACTTGCAGGAGATGACCCAACTGTTAACGAAGAATGGAACTGCGATAAGGGACGTTGGGCATTTAAATATGTAACTTCTGTTGATCGCCTAACAACTCCACTTGTTCGTAACGCTTCGGGTGAATTAGTAGCAGCATCTTGGCCAGAGGCATTAGCCGCTGCAGCTAAGGGCCTAAAGGCAGCTAAGGCGGCAGTTCTAGTCGGTGGCCGCGCAACACATGAAGATGCTTACGGTTATAGCAAGTTTGCTCGAGTAGCGCTTAATACAAACGATATTGATTTCCGCTCACGCCTTTCATCCGATGAAGAGCGCGAATTCCTTGCAGCGCGAGTTGTTGGTTTATCAACTACGTACATGGATATTGATCGCGCCGATCACGTTTTATTGATTGGCTTTGAACCCGAAGAAGAATCTCCAATTGTTTTCTTGCGTTTGAATAAGCAAGTACGAAAGCGTGCACTTAAGGTCAGCGCAATTGCAACCAAACTTTCAATCGGAGTTGAAAAACTCAAAGGTGAGTTTGTAAAGGTTGCACCAGGACAAGAAAGCGCAGCTATTGCTGCACAATCATTAACCTCAAAATCAGTAATTTTGGTAGGCGAGCGAGCAGCAGAAAGTGCCGGAGTATTAAGCGCTGTCGCAGCTCTAGCTGATTCAAGCAACGCAAAGATTGCATGGATTCCACGTCGTGCGGGAGAGCGCGGAGCACTAGAAGCCGGCGCAATCGGAAATTTATTGCCAGGCGGTCGACCAGTTGAGGATGCAGCTGCCCGCGTAGATATTGCCGCTTTATGGGGCGCCGATTCACTTCCAACTACAGTCGGTAAGAACACCAATGAAATTTTTGCAGCGGTTAACGCCGGTGAAATCGGAGCATTACTTGTTGGTGGTGTGGATCCTTTGGATAGTGAATACAGCCAAGCCGCACTTGCTGCTTTAGAAAAGGCATTTGTCGTTTCTTTAGAAATTGCAAGTAGCGCAGTTACCCAACGTGCAGATGTAGTTTTGCCTGTTGCTGCAGTAACTGAAAAGAGCGGATCATTTTTAAACTGGGAGGGTCGTGCAAGATCATTTGATGCAGCCGTTCAGGATTCACTCAATCGCAGCGATCTTCGAATTCTTTCAATGATTGCCGAAGAGATGGGCACTTCAGTACATCTTGCAACAGTAACTGCAGCGATTAAAGAGATTTCGTCCATCGGCAAATGGGATGGTGCTCGCGCTTCAATGAACAAAGTTTCTTCAGCTTCACTTCCTGCAGTATCTGGCGATCAATTTATTCTTACTTCATGGCGTCGATTGCTTGATCTTGGAACTTTGCAACAAGGTGAAGAAAATCTTGCTGGTACAGCTCGCAAAACTGTTGCAGTTATCTCACCAAAACGTGCGCAAGCAATGGGTGTTGCTGATGGGGATCAATTAAAGATTTCAACGTCGCTAGGTTCAGTAACTCTGAGCGCACTAGTTGAAGATATTCATGACGATGCAGTGTGGGCCCCTCGTAACTCACGTGGTTCTCAATTACTTGTAAATCTAGGCGTTGCACATGGCGCAGTAGTGACGGTGGTGAAAGCATGACAACAGCAGAGCTCATTGGGGCAGATTCTGGCGCCATCATTGCGATTAAAGCCCTATTAGTTTTCATTTTCTGCGTTGTCTTAACGCTGATGTCAGTATGGGGTGAGCGCCGCTTAGTTGGTCGCATGCAGGAACGCCCAGGTCCTAACCGTGTTGGACCATTTGGTTTAATTCAAGCCCTTGCTGACGGCGTGAAATTAGCGCTTAAAGAAGATTTAATTCCAGCTGCTGCTGACAAAATTGTTTTCGTTATTGCGCCAATTATCAGCGCTACAACCTGTTTTATGTCCTTTGCAGTAATTCCAATTACTGGCAAAGTTTCATTATTCGGTCACACAACTGCAATGCAGCTAACCGATCTTCCAGTTGGCGTTCTATATGTATTAGCCATTGCATCAGTTGGTGTGTACGGAATCGTTCTCGCGGGTTGGTCTTCAGGATCTACCTATCCACTACTTGGTGGATTGCGTTCAAGTGCGCAAGTAATTTCTTATGAAGTCGCAATGGGACTTTCACTTGTTGCCGTATTTATCTATGCCGGTTCAATGTCTACTTCTGACATCGTGGCCGCACAATCAACGTGGTGGTATGGCGTTGTTTTGTTCCCCTCTTTTGCAATCTACGCAATTTCAATGGTCGGTGAAACTAACCGCGCACCATTTGACTTAGCTGAAGCTGAAGGCGAACTCGTTGGTGGATTCCACACCGAGTATTCATCACTTAAATTTGCACTGTTCTTCCTTGCTGAATACGTCAACATCATTGCAGTGTCAGCACTTGCTACAACGTTATTCCTTGGCGGATACCACGCATTACCTGGCCTTGGCTTTACCGAGGCGTGGCTGGGTGGCTGGTTTACCGGAATTTGGTTCTTCTCTAAGGTTTTAGTTTTCTTCTTCGTATTTGTTTGGTTACGTGGAACATTGCCTCGTCTGCGCTATGACCAGTTCATGCAATTTGGTTGGAAGATTCTGATTCCAGTTTCTATTCTCTGGATCTTGGTAGTTGCGACACTTCGTACGCTTTCCTTACAAGGTGCACCACGCGTTGTAGTAGTTGGTTTTGCAAGTTTTGTAGTTCTTCTTGTCATGGCAGTAAATCTAGGTTTTGACAATGCCAAGAAGAAAAAACTAATTTCCCTTGAAGTTGAAACTACAACTCCATCTTTTGCAGTTCCGACGGTTCCAATCAATGTTTCAACTATCAATGTTTCACAAGCTGGCAATGGAGGCGATCATGTCTGAGCAACTCGAACCGCTTAAGAAGAATGAGATCTCAGTTAATGATGTTGCCTTTACACAGATTGAGACTGGCGATTCAGTTGGCTTATTGGGACACCTCAAAGGCTTCTGGATTCCTTTTTCAAAGATTTTCAAAAAGACACTCACAGTTGAATATCCTGAAGTAAAGGCGCCAACTGCAGAGCGTTTCCATGGTCGCCATCAACTTAACCGTCACCCAGATGGTTTAGAAAAATGTATTGGTTGTGAGCTTTGTGCATGGGCATGTCCTGCCGATGCTATCTATGTCGAAGGCGCAGACAACACAAAAGATAATCAAATGTCTCCTGGTGAGCGTTACGGCAAGGTTTATCAGATTAATTATTTGCGCTGCGTCTTTTGTGGATTATGCATCGAAGCCTGTCCAACACGTGCGTTGACTATGACTAATGAATATGAATTAGCTGATGATTCACGCACGAAATTAATCTTCGAAAAAGAAGATCTGCTAGCTCCGCTTCGTCAAGGAATGCTGATGCCTCCGCATCCAATGTATCCAGATATGGATGACAGCAATTACTACAAGGGCGATGTGACGCAATCTCACCCTTCACAGGATGTGAAGTAAATGATTGATTTAGCTCTAGCAGTTGGTCAGACGCAGACACCAGAAGCCGTAATGTTTTGGATTCTTGCGCCGTTAACAGTTGCAGCAGCTTTTGGAATGTTGCTAGTTAAAAAAGCGGTTCACTCAGCGATCTTGATGGCTTCGGTAATGATTAATCTTGCCTTCTTTTATATTGCACAAGATGCGCTTTTCCTTGGAATAGTTCAGATTGTTGTTTATACCGGCGCAGTGATGATGCTTTTCCTCTTTATCCTGATGCTGGTGGGTGTTGATTCTTCAGATTCATTGACTGAAACAATCACCGGGCTACGACCTATTGCAATCACAGCAGCAGTTGGTTTTGGCGGATTGATGGTTTCACTTCTTGGTCGTGCAACTTTAGGTCGCCCAGCAATTGGATTAGAGAGTGCAAATGCAAATGGAAACGTAAAGGGATTAGCTCAACTCCTTTTCTCTACATATGTATGGCCATTTGAAGTTGTATCTGCACTTCTCATTACTGCTGCCCTTGGTGCAATGGTTCTGGCGCATCACCAACGAATTCAAACTCGTCCAACCCAGCGCGAACTTTCAACGCAGCGATTCCGTGGAATCTCACTTGCAAATGCAGCTGGACTCCCAGCTCCTGGAGTTTTTGCTCGCCACAATGCAGTTGATGTTCCTGCATTACTTCCAGATGGTTCACCTGCAGCGAACTCAGTAAATGCAACCCTTGAAGCACGCGGGGACATGCTGGCAACTGGCGTATTTGAACTTGGAAAAATTGATACGAGCGCGGGGGAGGAGAAGTAAATGGATGCAGCTAATTATCTATATCTATCAGTCCTTCTTTTCACAATTGGCGCAGTCGGTGTAGTTGTACGCCGTAATGCAATTGTAGTTTTCATGTGTATTGAACTCATGCTTAATGCAGCAAATTTAGCTTTTGTAACTTTCTCAAGAATCAATGGCGATCTCAATGGTCAAGTCGTTGCTTTCTTTACGATGGTAGTTGCCGCTTGCGAAGTTGTAGTTGGCTTAGCAATCATCGTGACTATTTACCGCTCACGCCGATCTGCATCTGTTGATGATGCAAGTTTGTTGAAGCGATAGCCATGACGACTTCAAACAGCTTGGTTTACTTAATCGCACTTCCGTTATTGGGTGCAGCTATTCTGCTGCTGGCTGGTCGTCGTGCAGATAAATGGGGCCACATTCTTGGCACTGTGATGTCAGGATCTTCATTTGCAGTCGGCCTATATCAACTCTCACAAATGCTCGGTCGGTCAAATGAGGCCCGCCCAGTTACTCAAAAACTATTTGAGTGGATTTCTGTTGGTAGTTTCAAGGTAGATGCAGCGCTTCTTCTTGACCAACTCTCAATCTGCTTTGTTCTCCTTATTACTGGTGTTGGAACTTTGATTCATGTCTACTCAATTTCCTACATGTCTCACGATCACGATCGTCGACGCTTCTTTGCCTACCTAAACTTATTTATTGCAGCAATGCTTCTGTTGGTTCTGGGCAATAGCTATCTCAATCTTTATGTGGGTTGGGAAGGCGTTGGTCTTGCTTCATACCTACTTATTGGTTTCTGGAATCAGAAGCCCGCTTATGCAACTGCATCTAAGAAGGCATTTGTCATGAACCGTATCGGTGACATGGGCTTGTCCTTTGCAATCATGATTGCATTTGCAACAGTTGGAACCGTATCTTTTGAAGGAATTAAAGAGCATGTGCACCACACATCAACTGGCGCCTTAACGGCAATTGGAATTATGTTGTTGGTCGCAGCTACCGGCAAATCTGCTCAATTCCCATTGCAGGCATGGCTGGGCGATGCGATGGCAGGTCCAACCCCTGTATCTGCATTGATCCACGCAGCAACCATGGTTACTGCAGGTGTTTATTTAATTACTCGCTCCAACTTCATTTTTGATGCCGCACCTACTGCCCAACTACTTGTCGTAATTATTGGCGCAATTACTTTGTTATTCGGTGCATTAATCGGTACAGCTAAAGACGACATTAAGAAAGCACTTGCTGCATCAACAATGTCTCAAATTGGTTACATGATTTTGGGTGCAGGCCTTGGCCCAGTCGGTTATGCATTTGCAATCATGCACTTGTTAACTCACGGATTCTTTAAGGCTGGAATGTTCTTGGGTGCCGGTTCCGTTATGCATGGAATGAACGATGAAGTAAACATGCGCAAGTACGGTGCACTTCGTAAGTTCATGCCAATTACTTTTGCAACATTTGGTCTTGGCTACTTAGCTATTCTTGGAGTTCCACCATTTGCTGGTTTCTATTCAAAAGATATGATCATTGAAACTGCATTTAATTCTGGTGGTACCAAAGGAATTATCTTGGGATCTGTCACGCTTTTAGGTGCAGGCATTACAGCTTTCTACATGACTCGCGTCATGATTCTTACTTTTACTGGTAAATCTCGTTGGGATGAAGAGGCACACCCTCACGAGTCTCCACTGTTGATGTGGTTGCCAATGGCAGTACTTGCAATCGGTTCAGTTTCTTCAGGATTTTTGCTCAGTCGTGGTGATGCGCTAGTTAATTGGTTAGCGCCACTATTTCAAGAACATGGCGAACACTCAGAACTATTAAAGCCAATTGTTGTGTCAGGTCTTGCTCTAGCAATGGTAGCTATTGGTGTTGCAATTGCATTCCTTAAGTATTCACGACAAGAAGTTGCTTCTGTGGCTCCTGAGGATGTTTCAGTATTTACCAAAATTGCTCGTCAAGATTTAATGCAAGATCGTTTCAATGAAGCGGTCTTTATGCGCCCTGGCCAGCAATTAACTCAAGTTTTGGTTAAGACAGATGAGGCAGTCATTGATGGCGCAGTTCGCGGAGTTGGACATATGGCGATGGGTTCAGGCTCACTTCTGCGTGGGGTTCAAAGTGGTTTCGTGCGCAGTTATGCCGCACTCATTCTTGTTGGGGCCGTCCTTTTAATAGCAGCGATTTGGGTGGTGACTAACTAATGAACTCATTAACGCTCTTGATGCTTTTACCAATTTTTGGATCAGTTGCATTAGCAGCTACACCGAAGGCGAATGAAACGCTGACTAAGCAAGTAGCACTAGCAACGACGTTAATAGTTGCTGCCGCAACAATCGCAATGGCAGTTAGTTTTCAGCGCGATAACGTTGATCTGCAATTTGTTGAGAAATATTCTTGGATTCCAACCTTTGGAATAAACTTTGCCGTTGGTATTGATGGCCTAGCCCTGGTGCTGATTTTAATGTCTACAATCCTGGCGCCAATCGTTGTATTAGCTGGCTGGAATGAAGCACATGGTGGCCGTTGGTCAGTCAAGGTTTTCTATATGCTCATACTTGTTCTAGAAACAATGATGATTGGTGTATTTGCCGCAACTGATGTCTTCTTGTTCTACGTAATTTTTGAAGCCATGTTGATTCCTGTTTACTTCCTTATAGGTGGTTATGGAAGCGGTCAACGTTCAGCTGCTGCAGTTAAATTCTTGATCTACAGTCTTTTCGGTGGGTTATTGATGTTAGCGTCAATAATTGCCCTCTATGTAATGTCGGGCGATCAAGGTGGACATACTTTTGATCTCCAAACGTTGTCTCATCTACAGATGAGTTCAACAACTCAAAACTTCTTATTCCTTGGGTTCTTTATTGCTTTTGCAATTAAGGCACCACTGTGGCCACTACATACATGGCTGCCAGATGCTGCAGAGTCTGCAACTCCAGGAACATCAGTGTTACTCCTTGGCGTTCTCGATAAAGTCGGAACATTTGGAATGATCCGCTATTGCTTAACTTTGTTCCCAGATGCCAGCAAGACATTTACCCCCATGATTTTGGTTCTAGCGGTTATTTCAATTGTTTACGGGGCATTCCTTGCAATTGGTCAGCGCGATTTAAAACGCTTGATTGCATTTACTTCTATTTCTCACTTTGGCTTCATCACAATGGGAATCTTCGCAATGACATCTCAGGGTCACAGCGGCGCAACTTTGTACATGTTTAACCATGGTTTCTCAACGGCGGCGCTGTTCTTGGTTGGTGGTTGGATGATTTCTCGTCGCGGATCTTCAACGATTGCTGACTTTGGTGGTTTGCAGCGAGTAACACCTGTTATGGCTTGGTCATTCTTCTTAGCAGGAATGTCGTCACTCGCACTTCCAGGCATGTCCAGCTTTGTAAGCGAATTCTTAGTTCTTGTTGGAACATTTACTCGTTATCCAGTGCATGCAGTGGTTGCAACATTTGGAATCGTACTTGCGGCTTTGTACATCTTGATTCCAGTACAAAAAGCTTTGCATGGCCCAACGACTCCAGGTAATGAAAATTTAAGTGATTTAAATCTTCGCGAAAAGATTGCAATTGCCCCGGTCATTGCAATCATTATTGCCCTTGGTTTCTATCCAGCGCCGTTGCTCAAGGTAATCAACCCAGCTTCAGCACATGTCATTGCTCAATTGGGCTTTACTGATCCAGCTCCAACGAATGGTGATAAATAATGGAATTCAGCGCACCGGTTCTTAATTACACACTTTTATCACCAATGCTTATTTTGCTTGGCGGCGCACTCATTGGTGTATTAGTTGAAGCATTTATGTCTAAAGCCTTACGTCCAATTACACAGTTGTCCGTAACGCTTGGTTCACTTGTTTTAGCCCTTTTTCAGGTCTGGAAAATCCGTAACGAACAATCTACCGGCGCAGCAATGGGATCAGTTGTTATCGATGGCCCTGCTGTATTGCTTCAAGCATCAATTCTCATTATTTCAATAATCTCAGTTTTTCTTATTGCAGATACCGAACAGTTCACAGCATTAGCGGCTTCACTTCCAGGATCAGAAGAAGAACGCCATGCGCTACAGACAGGCAATCAAGTAACTGAGGTTTATCCTCTTACACTCTTTGCTGTTGCTGGAATGCTTTTGTTCCCTGTTTCCAATGACTTAATAACTTTATTTGTCGCACTTGAAATGCTTTCACTTCCGCTTTACCTAATGGCAGGGCTTTCACGCCGTCGCCGTTTAGCTTCACAAGAGTCAGCCCTGAAATACTTTTTATTAGGAGCTTTTTCATCGGCTTTCTTCTTGTTTGGCGCAGCTTTCTTGTATGGATACTCAGCATCAATTACTTTTGCTGGAATCCGCAACGCAGTTGTTGGCGGCGGTGGCAACGATGTCTTCTTGCTGATCGGAATCGCATTTTTATCAGTTGGCTTACTATTTAAAGTCGGTGCAGTTCCATTCCATGCGTGGTCACCAGATGTTTATCAAGGTGCGCCAACACCAGTAACTGCGTTTATGGCAGCGGCTACAAAGGTTGCCGCTTTCGGTGCCATGCTCCGTATTTATTACACATCATTTGCAAACGCTCAGTGGTCATGGACACCAATGCTCACAATCATTGCCATCATCACAATGGTCTTTGGTTCCTTGGTTGCAATTGCCCAACGCGATGTAAAGCGAATGTTGGCGTATTCATCCATTGCGCATGCTGGCTTTTTGCTCACAGGTGTGATCGCACTTAATAAACCCGGACTTGAAGCATCAATCTTTTATCTCTTTGCTTATGGCGTTGCAACAGTTGGTGGCTTTGCTATCGTGACTTTGGTTCGTGACTCTGCCGGTGAAGTCACTGACTTAAATCGTTGGAAAGGCTTAGGAAAGCGCTCACCATGGGTTGCGACAGCATTTGCTGGCTTCCTTCTTTCATTTGCTGGTATTCCACTAACAAGTGGTTTTATAGGAAAATTTTCAATCTTTTCGGCCGCCTATGAAAGCGGTGCCAAGAGTGTGGTTATCGCTGGTGTTCTTTCAAGTGTGATTGCGGCTTTCTTCTACATTCGAGTCATTGTTTTGATGTTCTTCACTGATCCAGTTGAAGATGGAACTGGCGTTGAAATCCCGTCATCACTTACCTCTATCACCGTTATTTTCTCAATAATCGTAACAATTGCTTTGGGTGTATACCCAGCACCAGTTCTGAACTTCATCTCAACTCTTGCAACGTTCATTCGCTAATGTCCTCTTTTGGTATTCCAAATGTTGCACCAGAGTTGGAAGCAACTCTGGTCGCACAGATGGCAGAAGTTGAATCACTTCTTCGAAGCCATACCCGCAGTGAGTATCCATTTGTTGACGAGACCGCCCACCACTTAGTTGCCGCTGGCGGAAAGCGTTTGCGCCCACTTTTAACTCTTCTGACTTCGCAATATGGTGACCCAACACGAAAAGAGATAATCGCCGCAGCAGTAGCGTGTGAAATTACCCATCTAGCAACGCTTTATCATGATGATGTTATGGATGAAGCTCCACTTCGCCGCGGGGTTGAAAGTGCAAACATGCGTTGGGGAAACACAATTGCAATTTTGACGGGAGATTTTCTCTTTGCAAAATCATCTGATCTATTGGCAGATCTTGGTCCTGCAGCGGTTCGTTTACAGGCTCGCACTTTTGAACGTCTTGTAATTGGTCAAATCATGGAAACTCAAGGACCTAATCCAGGCCAAGATCCATTAGAACATTACTTAAAAGTTGTTGCAGATAAAACGGGATCGCTAATTGCGGCATCTGCCAGATATGGCGGAATGGTCTCTGGTGCACCTGCAGAAATTACCGAGACTGTTACAAAATTTGGTGAAAAGATTGGTGTTGCATTTCAGCTCGCCGATGACGTTATTGATATTGCGAGTGAATCAAATCAATCTGGAAAAACCCCTGGGACTGATTTGCGTGAAGGGGTACCAACGTTAGTCACGCTCAATGTTATGAAGTCCACTGATTCTTCTGACCGCGAACTACAACAGCTTTTATCGGCACCAATTGAGGATGAGGCAACTGTTCAACAGGTTCTAGTAGAGCTTCGCAATCACAATGCCCTTGGTGAATCTCGCGAACAGTTATTACAAGTTGCTAGAGAAGCCCGAACTGCCCTTGGTCCATTACCTGTATGCGATGCAACAGGTGCATTGATGTCGCTATGCGACGCGGTTATCGACCGATCTGCTTGATCGAACTAAATCTGCACTCAAAGCAATTAGCGCCGCCCAAATAAATGCAAACCCCATAACTTTTCCACTAGACATGTCCTCGTTAAACAAAAAGACGCCTAATAAATAAAAAATAGTTGGAGTTATGTATTGGAGTAATCCTAAGGTGGATAGTGGTAACCGCACTATTGCCCCATTGAAAAGCAACAGTGGAATTACGGTTGCTACTCCAGCAAGACAAAGCAGCGTTGTCACCATTAAACCTTGACCAAACTGTGCTGTTCCTTGCCCCTGAATGTAGAAAAGGAATGCCAAATTTGGGATGAACGCAATTAGAGTCTCTATGGTCAGTGATTCAAGGGCTCCAAGATCAATTCGTTTTTTAACCAAACTGTATGTTCCCCATGAAAGTGCCAGTAAGAGCGCAATCCAAGGGAAGTGGTGATATTCAACTGTGAGAATAAGTACGGAAGTGGCGCCAAGTCCTACAGCTACCCATTGCAAAAATCGCAGAGATTCCCTAAAAATTAAAATACCAAATAACACATTGAGTAAGGGTGCTATGTAATATCCCAATGCGCTTTCGACAACTCTGTCAGCACCAACTGCCCAGATAAATACTCCCCAATTTATGGTGAGTAATCCAGATGAAATCGCGAGTATTGAAAACATTCTCTTCGATTTGATGATGAGGAAAGTACTTTTTAATTCCTTACGCAACATTAGAAGTAAGGTACACATAACAAGTGACCAGATTCCTCGATTGGCAAGAATTTCAAAAGATGAGGCGTTATGAATATGCTTCCAATAGATAGGCAGAAAGCCCCAAAAGAAATATGCACTGAAGCCATAAACTAGGCCGAGCTTATATTTACTCAATTATCTAAAGTTCGTAAATTGAACTGCGAAATCCCAGCCACCATCTTTGATCATTGCCATAGTGTCCTGCAGATCATCACGGCTCTTTGATGTGACGCGCAGTTCATCGCCTTGGATCTGTGTTTTTACTGATTTAGGACCTTCGTCGCGTACTAACTTTGCAATTTTTTTGGCATTCTCAGTTGAGATGCCTTCCTTTAATGGTGCAGAAATTTTGTAAATTTTTCCGCTCAGCTGTGGGGTTCCAGCATCTAAGTGCTTGAGTGAAACTCCACGCTTAATCATCTTGTCTTTAACCACATCAAGGGCTGCTTTTGCACGCTCTTCTGTATCGGCTTCAATTAAAATCTTTTCACCCTCAAGTTCAATTTTTGACCCGGTATTTTTGAAATCAAAACGAGTATCAATCTCTCGAATCGCCTGATTTATAGCGTTATCGAGCTCCATGCGATCAATCTTGGAGGTTACGTCAAAACTTGCATCTGCTGCCATGGTTTCGGCCCTTCTGTTCAAGGAAAAGGCGGTTTGTACGCCTACTGTCCTAAGGTATCCTTACCCTTCGCACTATCCATAATTGCCGCAGTACTTGTTCGACCTTGGCGGGTTGCCCGAGCGGCCAATGGGAGGGGACTGTAAATCCCCCGGCTCTGCCTTCGAAGGTTCAAATCCTTCACCCGCCACCAGTAAGAGCTTATCAATTTAAGCGCAAGTACTGAGCGCCTCTTGCTGGTGCTGAACAAGTTAATGACAGTGCAATATACAAGGCTTAATTACCCTCAAAAGCTGGCCTAGTTTAATCTATAAAGAATTTCACCCGCATTGTGGTTGACCAAAACCTCTGAATTATTTTCATAGTCCGACAAGTTAAATAAAGAAGGATCTAGATATTTCAGGTTCATTGCTTCAGTTCTCTCTTTTGAGATTCCTGTTGAAAGTGTCACTGTGATTCTGCATTGCTCCCCTTGAGAGGCAGAAAAACTTCCAGCTCCTCTCAAATGTGATGAGTGAGCCATAAGAGTTTTTGATACATCTGCAAATTTGTCCATTTGTGATGAGAAATATTCTCGGCAGTGGTACCCAATATCCTCAAGCTCTTTATGAGTAATAGAAAACTCAGTTATGTGAGGGGCAAAAAGAATAACTTCACCACCGTCTTCAATGATTGGTTCAACTTTATACATACCTTTTGCAGCAGTCCAAATATCTTGATACCGCGATGGCATTATTGAGACTACTCGCTTAACTGGTTTGTCCAAGAACTTAATATGCTTTCTTGCCGAAACAGCAGAAGCGTACTCCCAGGCAGTATGGGGGGCACCAAAGGAAAGAGATGAAATAGTACTGGTACCAGTTTCTACAACAAGACACAGTGCAAGAAGCGGAACTTCAATTTTGCTTGCAGCGAGATTAATCATTTCGCGAACTGGAGTAATTCCTAAAGTACCAATAATTTCTGCACTTGAAATTATTGCCCCAAGCCAATGAGAGTAATCGATCATTTCTTCACCTGATACACCTGGAAATAGGTATTTTGCTCCGCCGCTAAAGCCAACAACTTCGTGTGGAAAAACAGGACCGATGATTATGACTAAATCGGATTCGGTGACATGTCTATTTATGGAAACTGGCACTTCAGAGGTAATCTGGCCCAAAGAGATTTTTGTAATTTCTTCTGCAGTTATTGAACCCAAGTGTGTAAAAGTTGAAGGTTCCCACCACTCATGATTATAAATTTTCATCGTTGGATATTTTTGATTAGTTGTTTGATTTTCCCCCGCTAAGAATTTATCGATTGCTTCTGGGGTCATAGGAGCATGTGTGCCTAATGCAATGAGTGCAGTCAGAGAATTTGCACCAGGAGAGATTGCCTCGTAAAAGATAGGTAAAATTGTTGGTAAGGGACAAGAGCGCGTGGCGTCGGGTACAACAAGAGTTACATTCTTGCCAGTGAAATCGATTGACTTTAATGCCCTGACAATGAATTCAGTAATTTCGGTACTTGATAACTCGCTATCAAAATCTCCGATGAACGCATTTTTTCCGAGTGGACTTCCCAGTAAATTATTAGGTACTTGACTTTGGGACATAGTACAAAATTACCAGTTATTACCTACAGCAAGAACAAAACTGGAATAGAGTCCTATTTATGAATTCAGCCTCCATTTGGGTGATAGGTCCAATAGCCTGGGACACAGTCCTATATGTACCGCAAATCCCGACTTCAGGAAGATTCCTGCACGCGAACTCTCATCATGAACGAGCTGGAGGACAAGGTTTCAACGTGGCTTCTGGAATTAAGAGCGCTGACCTCCCAGTCAATCTAGTTGGATATGTTGGGAACGATTCTGTGGGATCAAATCTAAGAGAAGCAATTTCAGAAAGTGGTCTATCATCAAAATATATTCAGACTTTTGATTCGCCTTCTCCGCATGTAACTATTCTTGTAGAAAAATCTGGTGAAAGAACAATGATTGGAATGGAGAAGAATTTACTTGCGAAAATTTCTTCCCTCTCACTTCCAGTCAAACCAGGCGACATTGTTGTATGGCCGTTTTGGGTAGATGCTTTTTTTCCTATGCTCCAGGAAATAAGTGGGATCTGCACAACGATTATAGGTTCTAATAGTCTTAATAGTGCCGAAGATATATCAGGAGACATATTGGTACTTTCAAATGGTGAAGTAGATCGACCTGAAACATTAGAAAAATTTAAATCAAGGTTTTCAAAAATCATTGTTACAGATGGTGCGAATGGCTCTACGCTTTTTCATGATGACAAAGAGGTCGCAATTCGTGCTATGGAAATCGATGTAGTTGATTCAACTGGTGCCGGCGACTCATTTTTAGCCGGTGTGGTTCTTTCTCAATATGAAAATAGATCCGCCATCGACATGCTTACAGTGAGCACAATTTGGGCTGGATTAACGACCGCAAATCAGCAGTCAATTCCTGTTAATTGGAAATTTGTTGCTCAAGAGCTCAGCAAGAATGCAGTTAAAAAGTAACCAAACCGCCACTTATGTTTATTGCTTGCCCAGTCATATAGCTGGAATCAGGTGAAAGAAGAAAAACAATTAAGTTGGCGCATTCCAAAGCAGTTCCAAAGCGATTTAGTGGAATCATTTCAACTCTCTTTTGGATGACATCACCAATTTGTAGGTTTTGACCTTTAGCGAGGCCTTCACTTACTTTAGTTTGCATAGGTGTTTCAATAAGTCCTGGGCAAATTGCATTGACTCTTACACCTTTTTTAGCAAACTCGAAAGCAAAAGTTCTAGTCAGACTTAAAACTGCAGCCTTGGTTGCCGCATAAGGACCAACATTAGAATTAGTTACAACCTTTGCGCCGGTAGAACTTAAATTCACAATTGCACTTCCACTAGGCATTGTGGCTCCGATATTGGCAGTTAAGTCCCAGACTGACTCGAAATTTATGGCAAAGAGTTCCCTTATGTCAGCAATTGAATAATCAGAGAGATTTTTAGTTTCAATTTTCCCAGCAGCATTGACTAATCCATCTACGCCTTTAGAAGCGGCAATGATTGCGTTTCTGTCATCTTGATTAGAAACATCGCCATAGATAATTTGAGCTTTTGAATCTGACAAAAAATCAAAATTTGCGCCCGGTAGGTCGACAACAATCAGATCATGGCCTGAATCAAGCAACTTAAGAACTGTGGCTTTACCTATTCCACTGGCCGCACCAGTCACCGTTATTTTCACTTTATCAAGTTTCTATACTTATATAAGGTACTCCGGGTTCGATTTCTTCATCCATTTTTACTAAGACTTCTATAACTCTACCGGCGACCGGAGATTCAATATCAACGGTTGCTTTGTCCGTCTCGACCGATATCAATATGTCACCAATATTAACTTCTTGTCCGGGTTGGACTTTAATGTCAACCACGAAAGCAGAATTAACATTTTCGCCAACTCTCGGCATCTTCACTTTAGTTTGCACTGATTACCCCCTGTTATCTCTCTTTATGATTTTTTCCTTAACCAAGTCATCAAGCTCTTCAGGGCTCAGATTTAGAATCTCCTTTAGGACTTCCTCGGTGTGCTGTCCAAAGTAAGGCGCAATCTCTGGCTCTAGATTGCGGCTAAATTGGAATCTTATTGGCGATGCAATATTTGGCGTTGTTCCTACCCCTGGCTGGTTCTGGAGAGAGAAAATAGGATTTTGATCAGAAGCCCTTGCATCATTATTGAGCAAATCCTCAAAGCTTTGATATTTAGACCAGCTCACTTTATTGGCTACAAAAATAGGAATTAATTCTTGTAATTCTTTTGATGCAACAACTCTTTCTATGATGAGCGCTATCGATTCTCTATGCGCATATCGCTGCCCTTCATCTTGGAAATCGGCAGCTAAATCCTTTTCAAGTTCCTTTAATGAACTTTCTATATTAAGTGCGGTCGTAAGTGAATTCCACTGTCTAGAAGTTAAACCAACTAGCATAATTTGTTGTTTATCTGCTGTAAGAAAATTCTTACCAAAAGACCCATAAAGGTAATTTCCATCTTGGGCAATCATCTCTTCACCAATATATGCTTGTGATAGTCGACCTAGAGCACCAACAACTGACAATGCGACATCTGAGAGTGCAATCGAAACAAATTCACCTTCACCTGTCTGACGTCGTTTTCGCTCTGCCGCTAAAATTGCAATTGCGACAAGGTTTCCAAGGATCAAATCCCAGGTTGGCAGAACACTATTTGTTGGCGAATCCGAATTTTTTGGCCCTGTAATCATTGGGTATCCAAATGCTGGATGCACCGTGTAATCAACTTCGCTTGAACCATCAAAATTACCAGTTAAAGAAATTACAATAACGTCAGATCTTTTCTTACGAAGTTCTTCATAACTCAATTGATCTTTAGAGGCAAGATTCGTGAGAAATATTCCAGATCCTTCGCCAGGCGAAGTTATTAGGTCAGATATTAACTTTCTACCTCTCTGGCTCTTGAGGTCCACTTGAATAGATTTCTTCCCACGGTTTAATCCAGCCCAAAAAAGTGATGCATGAGATTTGGTAATTGGCCAACGTTTGAAATCCAGCCCTCCACTTAGGGGGTCAAAGCGAATTACTTCTGCTCCAAGTTGAGCCAAAGTAAGCCCACCGAGAGGGGCAGCTACAAAGGCCGATCCTTCAATAATTCTCAAACCAGAAAGTATTGGTGATGCAAGAGTCATGCTTAAGACATTCGCCCTTCAATTGCTCCAGATTTTGGCGTAGGAAAATAATTCTGGCCAATTCCAGAACTTCGCTTTGGAATCATGACACTTCTAAACCAAGTCACTATTTCGATGCCATCCTGGTTTAACCCTCTAGTGAACATAGAAATAATTCCCATATTTGGTTTTGAAGAAGATTCGCGAACTTCTGTGCAGATACTTTCGGCATACAAAGTGTCCCCAACATAGACCGGGTGTGTAAGTTTAATGTCAGTCCAGCCCAAATTAGCCACTGCATTTTGACTCATATCAATAACTGAAATGCCCAGGATAATGGCAACAGTAAGACCAGAGTTGACAATTATTTTTCCATTTGAGACCGGATTAGAAAGAGCCAGATGCGCATTAAAATGGTTTTGGTTTGTATTACATGTTAATTGTGTAAACCATGTGCAATCAGTCTCACTGATGGTACGACCAAAAGGATGTTCATACGAATCACCAACAACAAAATCCTCATAAAATCTACCCAGTTCAGCTTTATGCTTTGCCATTATTATCCCCATTCATAGAAGGCTTTAAACCTGCAGCGATACCTTTTGAATAAATCATTTCAGCCATTTTCCTAGTTGCCTCATCAATCATTTTCCCTTCGAATAAAAAGGCACCCGCAGATTTTTCAGTTGCATTCGAACGGTTAAAGTGAGCAATAATTTTAGAAGATTTCTCGAAAACTTCCTCACTAGGTGTGAAAATAGAATTCACTACTTCTATTTGCGATGGGTGAATAACCCACTTTCCATCGTAGCCAAGGGAAGCAGATAATTGAGACCTATGTTTTAGTCCAGGCTCATTTCCAAGATCGCTAAAGGGACCATCGATTGCTAATAAACCATTTGCGCGTGCAGCAGTAAGTATTGAAAATAGGACATGATGATATGCATCTTCACCTGGATAATTGACTGGGTTCTCACCGATATTCAAAACCTGCATCCCCATACTTGCCGCGAAGTCACCAGGGCCAAAAATCAAGGAGATTGTGCGCCCGCATGCACTGGCTATTTCTTTAACATTTAGTAGTCCACGTGCTGATTCAATTTGAAGTTGAATTTTTGTTTGATCATTCAACCCTTGTGAGAGTTCTAAATCAGTTAATCTCTGACAAATCTCAGTAACTTGTTGTGACGTCTCAACTTTAGGAATGATGATAGAAGAAAATTTAGTAGGCGCTTTAGTAATAAGTTCTTCGATGTCTTGGATTCCTATTGATTGGTTTTGTTCGTTAACCCGAACAGCCACTGAGGCTGAATTAAAACCGCCCTTATTCAATTCAGAAATGACTAATGACCTAGCAGATTCCTTTTCGGGTAGCGACACTGAATCTTCTAAATCTAGGAATATTTCATCAGCATTCAATAGCCGTGCTTTTTGAATCATTTTTTCGCTAGAGCCGGGAACTGCTAGGACACTTCTTTTTGACAAGAGATTAATTCTTGTCATGAAGCTCTCTTTTAATTTCTTCATTATGCTCACCTAATTTTGGCCCAGCTGAAATAATCTTGCCAGGAGTTTTCGAAAGCCGAGCTACCAAGTTTTGCATGAGAATCCCGTCCACTTTTGTGAAGCTTTCCCTGGCGATAAAATGAGGGTCTTCAATAACCTGTTGCATATTATAAACTGGTGCAATAGCTGCGTCTGCGGCTTCAATAGTTTCAATGACTTCTTTAGAAGTTCTCGAGCCAATCCAGTTACTTGTCAGCTCTTCAAGAGCTTCTCGGTTCTCAAATCGAGATTGAAAGGATGTGAATCGAGGATCACCTGCCCCTCCTACGGTTTCTATGAGCCGCTTAGCCACAGATTCCGCTGAAGCTGAAAGTGCTACCCAAACTCCATCAGAACACTTATAAGTTCCACGGGGAATTGAATAAGGAATGCTTGAACCTAGTCGTGGCTGAAGATAACCAAGTGAATCCCAGGCTGCTGGCAGTGGTCCCATGATTTGCAAGACTGAGTCAACAAGATCTATATCCACTATCTGGCCTTGCCCAGTTAGCTTTGCGTGAAAAATCGCAATCATGGCTGAGAATGATCCAACTAGCGCTGTGACTTCATCAGTAAGTGCGATTGGCGGCAATAGTGGACCCCCATCAGGTTCTCCTAAAAGCGAAGAGAGACCTGAAAGGGCTTCTGCAATTGTGGCAAAGCCAGGTTTTTGCGCGTATGGACCAGTTTGTCCAAAACCAGAAACGCGTAAAACAACTAGTTTTGGATTTCTAGAAATCAATTCTTCAGGATCCAACCCAAGTTGTTCAATTTTTCCGGGGCGCATGTTTTCTATCAATAAATCGGCAGAATCAATAAGCTCCTTTAATATTGAAAGATCTGCGTCATTCTTTAAATCTAAAACTAGTGAACGTTTGCCACGATTTACTAATTTCCACCAGAGAGAATCAGTCTCACCTGGCTCGGTCCATCCCATTGCTCTAGTGGAGTCTCCAGAGGGTCTTTCTATCTTAATTACATCTGCACCATAATCCGCAAAATATTTTGCTACCCCTGGACCAGCAACAACTGTTGCTAAGTCAATGACTTTTAGCCCGACGAGTGGGCCTGAATGTTCTTTAGCAGTCATTACTTTGGCCCATGTAAAGGAACTAAAAATGCGCGCTCAAATGTACAAACTAATTCCTTGTTTTGATTAAACCCTGATGTTTTAACACTTACAATTCCCTGGTCTGTCTTTGATTTGGAAAACCTTTTGTCTAATATCTCAGTAGAGGCATAAATAGTATCTCCATGAAAAACTGGCAATATATGATTTAGTTCCTTCACACCTAAACTTACAATAGCTTTTCCTGAAATATCAGCCACAGACATTCCGGTTAACAATGCATAGATATAAGTGCCCACAACAATATTTTTTCCTTGAGGCATTTCAACTTTGGCATAGTGAGAGTCAATATGCAGCGGGCTACCGGCCATAGTTAACATGCAATAAAGATGATCTTCAGACTCGGTTATTGTTTTCCCTGGCCAGTGTCGGTAAATGTCACCAACTTCAAATTCATCATAAAAACGCCCATACCGATCAGCTCGGGCATCAAATTCACGTTTCATTGCTGATCCTTGCCCTTAGTCCCTGAACTTCTTGGCAATACCTTAAACCCAGCCCCCCTTTTAGTCAATCGGTTGACTAAAAGGGGGGCTGGGTTTACTTTTCATTCATGAGCGCGTCAACCATATCTAGTATCAATGTGGCCACAGTTGCAGGGGAACTACCTGCACCGGTTGTTTTTGGCGATTGGATTATGAAAACTAGAGAGTACGTGGTTGTCAAAGTTACCTTAAATTCAGGTGTTGAAGGATGGGCATTTACTCTCACGCGCGATGGAGCAGTCGCTGAGCAGATTCGAAAGACTTTAAAAAATATTTACATAGGAACAGATGCACAAGATGTTGAGAAAACATACGTGACAGCTTTGCGGAGAAGTTTGGCCTCACACTCGGCTGGGTTAGGTCTTAGGGCGTTATCAATCCTTGATCTAGCCACTTGGGATGCTTATGCAAAGCAGTCAAACAAATCAATTTCATCTCTTCTAGGTGGCCATCTTGCACCGATGCCTGCCACGGCAATCATTGGATATCCGCCAGCGAAAATGGGGGGCGATGAAGTATTTGAACAAGTAAGCGATCTTTATAAAAAGGGCTGGCGAAGATTCAAAGCTCCAGTGGGTGTAAATAATATGGCAACTGCTGAACGCTTACTGGCAGCGCGCAAAGCGGCTCCCGATGCTTGGATTGGTTGCGATGCAGCATGGATTTTTGATGATGTTGATTCTGCGATGGATTTATTAAACTTATTAGGGGATGTAAATTTGGGTTGGTTTGAAGATGTATTTCCACCCGGTAATGCACAAGTAGTACGCGAGCTGAGGCAACGAACTCGCATCCCTATAGCTATGGGAGATGAACAAGGTGGAATTTATTACCCAGAATCTTTAATTTCAAAATCTGCTGTTGATGTCGTACGTATTGATTTGACCTGCATGGGCGGGATAACTGGTGGAAAGAAAATAGTAAAACAGTGTCTTGAATCAAAAGTAGATTTTGCGCCACACATGTTTGCCCATGTTCACAGTCAAGTATTCAGCGCTTGGGGCCATGCATCTGTGCCAATTGAATGGGGCGTACCTTGGACTGGCGTCGACCCCTATGCGGACAGTTTGCGCCAACCTGAAATTATTGATGGCGGCTATATGAGCCCACTTGCTGAAGAGAGTGGTTTTGGAAACCTAGTTAATAAGGATTGGATCCATACACAAAATTTTGAAGATCCTGAAGGAATTTTTAATTAAATTTCCGGGAAAAGCTTTTTTATAGTCTCTTCTGGCACTGCGCCATTTCTTGAAATTATTGGTTTTCTTTTCTCAAAATTTATAACTGTGGAGACCAACCCTGAAATCTTGTCGGCATCCAAGATGTATTCAACCCCTTCTTTGATTTTTGAACTTATATCTTTGACCTCTAGTGGTAATCCTTGCCCAGGTAATGCCGCGGCAGCTACCACGCACGGACCAGTTTTTTCTAGTAATTTCTTAATGTTTTGATTCACCGGAATGTTGACGGCAACTAACTCTCTAAAACCAGATGCATTTACCCGCATGGACTCATCGCGAGGAAGAACTAATGTTAATTGTCCAGTTTCAATATAATTTTTGGTTTCCTCATCAAAATTGGGAATAGTCACTTCGCTATCCATTTGGGTTATTGATGAAAAAATCATTGAAAGAATGTATTCCTCATTGTTTTCTCTAAGTATGTTTAAATCAGTAATTGCCGATGTATTTTGTGCATCACAAGCGATTATGTAGCCCGATGTTGCCGGTAAAATTACTAAGCGCCCAGCATGAATGGCAGCGGCGAGGTCTGAAATTGTTTTATTGCTGATTGACTTCTTAGCAATAGAGCGTACTGTGCCCAAAATTCCTCAAATCAAGATTGATAGGGCCTTTCCCCATGGTGTGCCGTATATTACAATCCTTGTGAATAAATAGGTGAAACAGAGGGCAAGAATTGTGGCGACGCCAAAGAGCGAAAAAGCGAGCGATGTAAAGCAAGTACGCGCGACAATTAGAGATGTTGCTCGCATTGCTAAAGTAGATCCCAGCCTTGTTTCACGAATTGTTAATAATGACCCCAAAGCGAGTGCATCGCCAGCAACGCGTCAGCGAGTTTTAGATGCCGTTCAAGAGTTAGGTTATAGAGCTAATTCAGCGGCGAGAATGTTGAAAACCGCCCGCACGCAGATGATTGGCCTTCTGCTTCCTGATATGGCCAATCCCATGTATTCAGCAATAATTACGGGCGTAGAGCAGAGGTGTAAAGATCTCGGATATGGAATTTTAATTGGAGATCATGCTGAAGGTGATTCTGAAAAAACATTCACAGATTTACTTGAACGAGGGCAAGTAGATGGTCTTTTAATTGCTTCAGGCACTCTTTCCGATACATTTCTAAAGAAAGAAATCCTTGATCACTATAAATCTGTAGTCATGGTAAATCGTCGTGTTAAAGGTGTCTCGGCAAGTGTAACTGTGAACGATGAACTGGGGGCATCACTTGCAGTTGATCATCTAGCTCAATTTGGTACTAAGTCCATTGCGGGTATATTCGGCCCACAAATTATCGATACGGCACAACGACGTCGTAAGGGTTTTGAAAGTGCAGCAGCAAGAAACAAACTCAAACATACGGTTATCGAAAAAAATTCTTGGGGAATGGAAGCTGGAAGAGAAGCCGGCCTAGAACTACTGTCAAAGAAGGTCAAACCAGACGCAGTATTTGCCTCGACAATTATGATGGGAATCGGATTTATTCGCGCAGCCCATGAACTAGGCGTAGATATTCCTAATAATGTGAGGGTTGCAGCATTGCACGATAGCGATATTGCAAATTATTTATCGCCCTCCTTAACCACAGTTCATTTGCCTACAGTTGAGATGGGTAGCCAGTCTGTAGATTTACTGCTCAGAATCATTGGTGGAGGATCACCTGGCCATCTGATTGTGGATACTCCGCCGGTGTTAGTGGCCCGAGATTCCACGGGAAAACCGAAGCGCTAAATAATTTTAGTCAATCGGTTGACTAACCTAGCGACCTCACATAGCCTTGGGAACGCTCGAAAAGCTGCTGAAGAAGGGGAATTAAAGTTGGCCCAGATAACCAAAGCGCATCACACAGGTATCTCTGTAAAGTCGTTGCGAGAATCAACTAAATTTTATAAAGAGCTTCTCGGATTTGAAGAAGTGTTTTCCTGGAATCCACAAGCAGAGTACATAGGTGTATTGACCGGCTATCCGGATGTTGACCTCAACGCTACGATTTTAAAAATGCCAGGCGTAGATGTTTTTTTAGAACTACTTGAATATGGGAATGTGGATTTGAAGGATATAGATCATGGAAATGCCAACCCAGGTATCGCTCACATTGCTTTTTTTGTCGATGATGTCGATGAGTGGTTCAAGGAGTTAACAAAGAAAGGCGTGAAAAGTGTCTCTACTCCTGTAACTCCAACGATTGGACCAAACAAGGGCGGACGGGCAATTTACATGATTGATCCTGATGGTGTTCGGGTGGAGTTGATTCAAAGTTCAACCTCATTTGGCGAATATAAGGGCGAGTGAAATTATGGAATTTATGGTTTTAATTAAGAATACGTACCCTGCCGATGGGGACAAAGATTTACTAGCCTCTCTTACAAAAGCTGAAAGTGCCCGCGCAACCGTGTTGGCTAATGAAGGCGTAATTAAGAAAATTTGGCGACGACCTGGCCAGAAATCTAATGTTGGTATTTGGGTTGCTGCTGATGCAACGCAACTGCATGCAGCGATTTCTAGTTTGCCATTCTTCCCATGGCTCGAGACTGAGATTTGGCCTTTAGCAGAACATCCAAACGACCCGAAGAGATATGGTGAAATCAAATGACCGTCATGCGGACACGCCAAGCAGTTATTCAAGCCCTTTCCGATGAAATGGAAAGCGACCCAACCGTATTCCTTATGGGAGAAGATATTGGATCTGGTGGGCCGTTTAAAGCCACTGAAGGATTGATTGAAAAATTTGGGGATACCCGGGTAATCGATACACCGATTTCGGAAATGGCATTTCTTGGTGCTGGGGTTGGAGCCGCAGCGATGGGCATGCGTCCTGTCGTTGAAATGATGTTTATTGAGTTCATTGGAGTTGCTTTAGATCAACTAACAACTCAAGGCGCATTTTTTAGATATTTATCTAGAGGTGCATATCAAGTGCCCTTAACAATTAGAGCAGCTGCAGGTGCTGGAATGGGATTTGGATGTCAGCATTCTCAAATCTTGGATCAATGGTTTAGAGGAAATGCTGGAATTAGTCTCGTAATTCCTTCAACTCCACAATCTATGTATGGCCTTCTCAGAAGTGCGATTCGTAGTAACGACCCAGTTGTAATTCTTGAGCACAAAGGTCTGTACGGCGAGCGAGGTGATGTCATTACTGGTGAGGCTGGAATTATTCCAATCGGCCAAGCACGTACAGTTACTGAAGGATCAGATGTAACAATCGTTGCAATCGGTAGCACAGTTTTAACAGCCAAGGTTGCGCTGGAATCTCAATCTGAATGGTCTGCAGAAATTATTGATTTACAAACATTGGTCCCTTGGGACAAATCAGCAGTGATGAAATCAGTAGCAAAAACCGGCAGACTAGTTGTCATTGAAGAAAGCTCATATTCAGGTGGCTGGGGTGCAGAAATTTGTTCTGAAGTTGTATCAAAATTGTGGGGACAATTGAAAACTCCTCCACACAGAATCACTTCACCAGATGCACCGATCCCTTATGCGCAAGAACTTGAAAAGAGATATCTACCGAGCTCTGACTACGTTGTTTCACAAATTAATGAGCTTTTAAAAACTGGTAAAAGCCCCGCTGCTTGGTGGGAAGGAGCAAAATAATGGTCACATCATTAACGCGTAGAAGTCAGCTAAACACAGAGGTTGGCCGCTTAGAGCGAATGTTAGAAATTCGCGCAGTAGAAGAAAGCATTCAGACTCTTTATAACGATGGGCACGTGCGCGGAAGTACGCACTTAGCAAATGGACAGGAAGCAGTGTCAGTTGGAATTGCCAGCGTTTTAAGACCTACGGATGTGGTGACGTGCACTTATCGCGGGCATGCAGCAGCCCTTGCCCTTGGAGTCACTCCCGAAGGCGTACTTGGTGAAATTTGTGGGCGCGTCATTGGTTGTTCAGGTGGCATTGGCGGATCTATGCACTTGATGGACGCGAGTGTTGGGTTGATGCCAACCTTTGCAATAGTTGGTGCTGGGTTACCAGTTGCAGCCGGTGTAGCACTTGCAGCAAAGTTAAAAAAGAATGACTCAGTCGCACTGACAATCTTTGGAGATGGCTCAACAAATATTGGGGCATTCCATGAAACTTTGAATATGGCTAGCATATTTAAACTGCCTGTCATATTTGTAATTGAAAATAATCTTTATGGTGAATACACACGCATTAATTTGAGTACACCGATATCAGATTTAGCTGACAGAGCTGATTCTTATGCAATGCGTAAGGAAATCGTAGATGGCCAAGATGTTGATGCCGTTATTAACGCAATTCAGTCGGCAGTCGATTTTGCTCGAGCTGGAAATGGACCTTCGCTGATTGAAGCTAAGACGTATCGATACAGCGGACATTCACGATCTGACCCAGCCACGTATCGCACACCAGGTGAGCTAGATGAGTGGAAAAAAAGAGATCCCCTAGATATAGCTGCTAGCAAATTGATTTCAAAAGGTGCGCTCAGCGAAAATGAGCTTGAAACAATGAAATCAGATATTGATAATCGGGTTGCCGCAGCCATAAAGACAGTTTTGGCTAGCGATGGACCAGAGCTGAGTGCACTAATGCAGCATGTAAGCGCGAAAGGTTAAAAAATGAGCGATTCTGACGTGGTTCCAGCTGGGTATGCCTCGACCCTTTTTGATTTACAGGATCGAGTCGCAGTTATTACTGGTGGCGGTAGCGGTTTAGGAGCTGCAATTGCCATGGGCTATGCACAAGTTGGCGTAAAAGTAGCCCTCTTAGATGTTAATACTGAAGGAATGCAGGAAACTGAGTCAGTTATAAATTCTCAAGGTGGAACTGTTAAGAGTTTCAAATGTGACGTGACTTCAAAAGAAGATCTGACAGCAGCTTCATTAAAAGTCTTAGAGAGTTTTTCAAGGGTAGATATTTTGGTCAATAGTGCAGGAACGGCTTTTCGCAGTCCTGCTGAAGATTTTCCAGAAGATAAATTAGATTTTATTTTGAATCTAAATTTAAAAGGGACATACCTTGCGGGACAAGTTTTTGGAAACATTATGTTGAAGCAGCAAAAGGGAAGCATTATAAATATTGCTTCAATCGGTGGCTTTAATGCATACCCACTTGCAAGTGCTTACTTAGCATCTAAGGGCGGAGTAGTTCAATTAACAAAGTCCTTTGCTTTAGAATGGGGAACACGTGGAGTCAGAGTTAACGGGATCGGTCCAACTTTAATGGACTCTCCACTCACAAAAAAAGCTGCCGCAACTACATCCATTACAGCTGATTTCATTAAAGGCAGAATGCTTAGAGACCGGTTGGGCTTGCCAAGAGAGTTGGTCGGAGCGGCAATATTTTTAGGTAGTGATGCATCGGTATTGGTTAATGGTCACACCATCATGTGTGACGATGGATATCTGATTGCTTAACATATGAAAATCACAAAAGTAAGTGTCGCAACGATCAATCACATCTTGCCGGTCCCAATTATTTATGGAAATTGGATTATGGACCATCGAGAATTTGCGCTTGTTCGTGTGGATTTAGAGGATGGAACTGCAGGGTTTGCTTATGGCTTGACTCGAGATGGGCCAATAAGTGCCATCGTGCATCGCTCAATTGCTCCTTGTTATGTGGGTAAAGAGCTGGCTAACCCCAGTGAATTGCATTTTGGTGCACTTTGGACAAATCATGCCGTGCATGCTGCAGGAATAGGAATGCGTGCACTTTCGTTAGTTGATATCGCTTGTTGGGATGCATTTGCGAGGGTAACTAATAGGTCATTTCAAGAATTACTTGGGGGCGAACTCTGTGACTTGCCAGCAACAGCCATAGTTGGTTACCCACCTACTATGCAGCCCGACGAACTTGTTGAACAAATTAAGGGCTTACAGAAACGAGGATGGAATAGATTCAAGATTCCTATTTCTCCAGATCTTGAACTTTCAGAAGCGCGCCTAAGGGCTGCGCGTGAAACTGCGCCAAATGATTGGGTGGGCTTTGATATAAATATGGTTTTACGATCTAGTGAAGCCGTGCTTGATTTTGAAAAAAGAATTAGAGATTTAAAGTTGGGTTGGATTGAAGATGTAGTTCCACCGGGTGATGCAGGAATGGTCGCTAGAGTTAGACAAGGTTCAAAAACTCCAGTTGCAATGGGTGACGAGCAAGGGGGCTCCTATCACCCCGAGGCACTCCTGAGTGCAAAAGCTGTAGACATAATTAGAGTCGATGCGACAACTAATGGCGGAGTCACTGGTCTTAAAAAGTCACTAGAGCGTGCACGGGTAGCACAGGTTAAAGTTTCACCTCACATGTTTCCTCATTTACATTCGCGCTTACTTCCTATTTTTGGTTTTAAGGATGTACCAATTGAGTGGGGAATTCCTGGAACAGGTGTGCACCCAATGGATGATGGTTTAGAACAACCCATTATTGAAAATGGGATGATGAAGCCTCTTTCGACCACAATCGGCCTAGGCAAGTTAGTAGATTACGAATGGATAACGAAACAGCAGGTTTCAGACGATCTTGGTGCCCTGATTGCGATACCGAGCGCCTGCCTAAAATAGATCCCTGCATAAAATAGGCAAAATCCTTTAATCAAACGCTTGACTTAGCCCTTTCGCAGGTCTAATTTGCATTTACTACGAGATTGTCAGTTTCACTTGCGGGGATTGGCTGGTCGGGTGATGGTGATAATCAACCTCAGACATAGGAGCGAAAATGAAGGATAAAGACGGAGTAAGCGGCGTTGACTCCAGCAGCAGTGGCGTTAATCGCAGAGATTTCCTAAAGGTCGGAGCAACTGCAGCTGCAGTTGCTGGTGCAAGTTCTGTCGGGATGGCTGAATCAGCTACAGCTGCTTCATTCAACCCAAAGAAATTTGCAGGTACTACAGTAAAAATTCTTCTTGTTGATGGCGAAAGAGATCAGGAAGGCATTAAAGACAAGATTTCTTATATTCAAAAGACGCATGGCATCAAAGTTGAAGTAACTGCGCTAGCTCTTGGAGCACAGTTAGAAAAAATTCAATCTGTTTTGCATGCACCAACATCAGAGTATGACATCATCGACAACTTAGGTTTTACAGTTTCAGGAGTTGTTGGCGGAGGATTATTCACAAAGTTAAATGACTATATTGCAAATAAAGAACTGACAGCATCGACCTACAATTATCCAGCAGATTTTCCTGCGGGCCAACTTGATTACACAAGCCGTTATGATGTTGCCAAGAATAAATTTGGTGGAAAGGATGTTTACTTAATTCCAGGAATGCACTCTGGTTCTGTAATCATGTTCTACCGTAAGGACTTGCTAGCTGCTGCAGGAATTCCTGTTCCTAAGAACTGGGATGACTATATTGACGCTGCACGTAAGTTAAATACTGGTGGAGTTTCAGGCACAACCATGATTGCCGCAAACGATGTTTCACTTATTTTGGTTGACTGGTATGCACGCTTTGCTTCAATGGGTGGAAAGCTCATGTCTGGTACTCCAGGTGCAAAGAATTACAAGCCAAACTTGAATGGTGCTACAGCTGTTCGCGCCGTACAGCACATGATTGATTGTGCTGAAGTTTCACCTAAGGGTGTTGGTTCATTTGGCTTTACTGAGTCAGTTGATGCATTCTCTCGTGGTGACGTTGCACTTATGCTTTGCTGGTCCACAATTGCTGGTTCAGCATTTAACCCAGCAACATCAAAGGTTGCTTCAAAAATTGGTGCGGTTCAGATTCCAGGAGATGCAAATACTTCAGGTCGCCCAATTCGCGGTGGTTGGGGTCTTGGAATTCCAAAGAATCTTCCACAGAAGCGCAAGGATGCAGCATGGATGGTAATGCAGTACATCACTAGCGCTGAATTCGATAAGTACCAATTCGATAAGTATCAGACTGATCCAAATCGTCGCGGAACTTATGTTGACGCAGCTCTAAACAAGAAGTATCCATATTTGAAAGTGGCCGGACAGGCCATGGAAAATGCAAAGATGCTTGATGTCGCGTTAATTCCTGAATGCTTCGAACTAGTAGGCGAAGCAGCACGCGAGTTCAACTTAGCGATCATTGGCAGTCAAACCGCTAAGCAAGCCTGTGCCAATGCTCAAGCTTCATGGGAAAAAATCCTGAAGCGCGCTGGACACCTAGCATAAATAACTAAGGTAGTTAACGGACTCTCCATTATTTGGAGAGTCCGTTAACTTCTTGTAACTGAAGACTGAGGGATAAATAAAATTTCAAATTCAAAAAGTTTTCTGTTAAGACATGAAACTAAAACACTAATTGGCCCTGCAATTGTTTACCTGGGGCTTTTTTCTGTATTTCCATTGCTTTACAGTTTAGGAATCTCCTTTTTTGAATTTGATCGAGTCGCCGGAAAATGGAATTTTCTTGGTTTAGGCAATTACAAAGAAATCCTTTCGGATAAAGTTTTTTGGAGTTCAATCCTTGTAACAGGAGTCATGGTTGGTGTTGCTTTAATAGTTGAAGTCGTAGCCGGCGTGTCATTGGCAATCTTTTTTGGCCAAAAACTTAAAGGTTCCAAATTTGTTAGGGCAATTTTGATTACTCCCATGATCCTTAACCCTGTAGTAGTTGGTCTTATGTGGAGGGCCCTTCTTAATCCACAATGGGGGTTGATTAATTGGTTTATTGGCCTTTTTGGAATAGATAACCCACCGATTTGGCTAGCTGATCCCAAGTGGACCCTTTGGACGCTGATTTTTGTGGATATCTGGCAGTGGACACCATTCATATTTGTCGTTGTATTTGCTAGGTATCAGGCACTGCCGATGGATGTATTTGAATCTGCTCGTGTTGATGGAGCATCACCTTTAAAAATTATTCGATACATAACCCTACCCCTTGTGTCATCAGCAGTTGTGTTTGCCGCAATATTTAGAGGAATCGATTCATTTAGAACTTTCGATTTGGTTTACGGATTAACTTTCGGGGGACCAGGACGATCGACAACAACTCTGAGCTTTTATTCATTTGAAAACGGATTTGTGTACTACCGGTATGGGTTCGCTTCGGCGCTTTCCTACATAATGGTAATAATGGCAACTATTGGATTTTCAGTTCTTTTAAAATGGATTCCAGTCAGGAGAAATCATTAAATGACTACTTTGTCTAGGGTGGCCAGTAGATCTGTTTCGTATGTAACTCTTGTCGTTATTGCCATTGTAGGTATATTTCCAATTGGTTATTTATTCTTACTTTCGACAAAAAGGAGAATAGATATTGGGGAAGTTCCTCCCTCTCTCAAAATTGAGTGGTCCGTAGTTGTTGAAAACTATAAAGAAGTTTTATTTGACAGAAGTTACGTGTCAAGCACAATTAACACTTTAATTATTACTTCAATTGTTGTGGTGCTTTCATTAGTTATTGGAACTCCAGCGGCATATTCTCTATCACGCCTCAAGGTAAAAGGCTCAGAGCGCATTTCAACAACAATTTTAAGTTTAAGATTTATGCCTCCAGTTGCTGTAGCGGTTCCGATTTTGCTAAGTATGCGTTTTTTGCATGTGGCTAATACTCGAATTGGCTTAATTATCCCTTACGTGGCGTTCTCACTTCCCCTGGTTATTTGGATCCTCATTGGATTCTTTGATGAAATTCCAACTGAAATTGACGAGGCAGCCGAAATAGATGGTGCAAATAAATGGCGTACTTTGCTCCAAGTTCTTCTGCCATTGGTTCGACCTGGGATAGTTGTCGCAGGCATCTTTGCGGCTATATTTATTTGGAATGAGTTCCTGATAGGAATGTATGTCATTGATTCTGAGGCTTTAAAAACCGTCCCAATTGCAGATGCTGGTCTAATTAGTGCACAACGGCCAATTGATTGGAATGTTGCTGCAACTGTAGGTGTGGTTACATTAATTCCACTCCTCATTGGATCAATGGCAATACAAAAACACATAGTTCAAGGAATTACTGCAGGAGCAGTTAAATAAAAGGGGGAATAATGAGTAAAGAACCAGAACTTCTTGCCGAAGGTTTAGGTTGGGCAGAAGGGCCAGCTGTATTACCCGATGGGCGCGTGTGTTTTGTTGAGACTTACCGCAGTCAAGTAAGTGTTTGGGAACGCGGTAAGGGGGTTTCTAGATATTCATATACTGCAGGTGGTCCAAATAGTTGTGTTGTCGGAACTGCTGGGGCAATGTATGTCTGCCAAAATGGTGGAACAACTGGTCCATGGCGTGCAGAGGAAATGGTCACACCATCTATTCAAGTGATTGAAAAAGAAGGCGCTAAAGCTCAAATTATTTGTAGTGAAATAGATGGCATTAAATTCAACGGTCCAAATGATTTAGTTTTCGGTAAAAATGGAAAACTCTATTTTACCGATCCAGGGACTTATCGACCTGAAAATCCTGAACCTTCTTACTTGTTTGAACTCTCTCCTGATGGATCAGGCAGACTTTTAGCAGAACTAACTCCTCCAACCTTTCCCAATGGAATTGCTATCGAAGCTGATGGCAGTGTTGTTTGGGCAGAGTCATACACAGGGATGGTTCGTCGACTAAATCCTGACACCTTAAAAATTACTGATATCTGTAAATTGCCTGGAGACAAACCTGTTGCCGACGGAATGGCCGTTGCAGCAGATGGGAGGCTGTTCGTCACTACTGTAAATGGTGGTGGAATTGATGTTGTCAACAAAGATGGAAGTTACGATCAGTTTATAAAGCTGGGTGTAATTCCAACTAACTGTGTATTTTCTGGCTCAGATCTTTATATGACAGATGCAGGCGTTTTAGCCGATTCATCTGACCCAAGCATGGGCGGGCAACTATGGCTGCTCAGAGATGTAACAGAGGGATTGGGTACCTGGCCTGGATCGATTAACCACTAATTATGAAAGCAAAATACGGACATAAAGATATTAAAACTCTAGCTTCTGGAATAGATCATTCAGAGGGGCTATGTGTTGGGCTTAAAGGCGAAATTTATTTGGGAAGTGAATCTGGAAAAATATATCGGCTTACCCTTGACGGAAAATTAGATGTTGTTGCCCAGAGCGCAGCTGGAGGAATTTTACTGGGCTTATCAATTCGAAGTAATGGTAATTTGATTGTGTGTGATGCTGCGGCAAAGACAGTTTGGGAAGTTAATTTAGAAAGTAAAACGTGGGAAGTTTTCTGTAATAGCGTTGATGGAGCTCCACTCAATCTTCCAAATTGGGGTTGCTTCTTACCTGATGGCTCCTATGTTTTTTCTGATTCGGGAGATTGGAAGAAATCCGAAGGCACAATAATTAGAGTGGACTCAAATGGAATTTCAAGTATGTGGTCACGGATGTGCCCAGATTTTCCTAACGGAATGGCATTAAGTGCAGATGGACAATCATTATTGGTACTAGAGAGCACCCCTGGAAAACTAAGCAGTATCGCAATCAATAAAGATTTTTCCGCCGGTGAAGTCAAGGTTCTATGTCAAATGGACGCAGTACCCGACGGTGTTACTGTCACTACATCAGGAGCCCTGGTTATTAGTTGTTATCGGCCAGATGTGATCTATTTGTGGGATTCAACAGGTTTAAATGTGCTGGCGCAAGATGATGAAGGAACATTCGTTGCGGCACCAACTAACACAGTCTTAACAGGGCCAAAAAGAAATTTATTAATTTGGCCAAACTTTGGTCGGTGGGATGTAGCGCAAATCGAAACAGATCTAGAAGGAATACCATTATTAGTCTTTTAGGCTGCGGGTATTGCCAAAATTTTGATTTGTAATAACATCATATTATGACAACCCAAGATTTTATTGATAGTTCACTCAAAGAATTCAGTGGTCAAGTCGCCTTTGTAACAGGAGCGGCTTCAGGCATGGGAAAAGCTATTGCCATTGATTTGGCTAAGTCGGGGGCAAAAGTGTGGGGTGTCGACACAAGTGATGAAGGCTTAATTGAATTAGAAGAAGTTGCGAAGAAATCAAATTTAGAGATTTTTACTGACAAGTGTGACATTGCAAATCAAAACAACGTTATTAAATCTTTTGAGAAAATGAAAAATCAACTAGGTCATTGCTCAATATTGGTTACTGCAGCCGGTATTGGGTTGTATATTGATTTTCTAGAAATGACGGATTCACAAATGCGAAGATTGATTGATGTAAATTTTATTGGCTCAATCTACTGTGCTCAAGAAGCTATTAAACATATGAAACAAACGGAGGGTGGAAAAATTGTATTTGTTTCATCAGTTCAATCAGAATTGAGTTTGAAGAACTGTGTAATTTACGCCTCACAAAAAGCTGCTCTCAATTCTGCTGCCCGCACCCTAGTTCTAGAAGTCGGAAAAGATAATATTCGAGTTAATACTGTATCCCCCGGCACAATTGATACGCCAATGCTTCGTCGAGATTTAGCGGGCATGAATACCGAGCAGGCAACAGAATTTTTACGAAATGTTGAGGCGGCAAATGTAATTGGAAAAATAGGTACTTCTGAACAAGTTGCAGATGTAGTCCATTACCTGGTTAGCGAGCATTCCTCTTATGTAACTGGAACTGACATTATTGTTGACGGTGGATTCAAGGTACTTAAAAAATTCTGATTTCGGGAGCTGCGTAGTTTACGGATCGGCTTTTGTACCTTGAAATATCGGCCTGCTAACGTTCCTAAAGAAATACCTAAGTTGTATAGACAACTTTCCAGATAGGTGCTATTTTTCTGACGTGGAAAGTACTCGGAAAATATTAGTTACTGGCAGCAGGGGTATGGCCGCTGCACTTATAGAGGCGTTAAATTCACAGGGCATTCAAACTTATGCACTAGGCGGTGAATACAGTGATGGAGAATCCTTAAAAAGTCGTTGCAAACATCTCGTGGGTTTTAATCCAATTGATTTACGAGATGAGTCAGCTGTTGAATCTGGTTTCAAAAAAGCTTTAGGGGAACTTGGAAATATTACAGATGTGGTTTCAATTGCTGGTGGTTCTGGTCGCAGTTTTGGTGATGGACCAATCCATTCAATGTCGCGTGAGGCTTGGGATAAGACCTTCGAATTAAATCTAACAACTGCTTTTCTAACAGCCCGTGAAGCCATAAAGATATTCCTTAAAAATGGGGGAGGATCATTAATTCTTACGACTTCCGTCCTTGCAGAATCTCCATCTCCTGAACATTTTCAAACCCATGGCTATTCGGCTTCAAAAGCTGCAATTAGTGGATTAATGAAAACTATTTCTGCTTCATACATAACTGACAACATTAGAGTCAATGCCATAGCTCCAGGATTAGTTGCAACGCCTATGGCTGCGAGGGCAGCAACAAATCCAGTTATTTCGGAGTTCATAAAACGCAAGCAACCATTAGTAAAAGCACAATTGCCCATTGAGAATTTAGTTTCTGGGTATTTAGCGCTGCTGGAAAATAGTGCAATTACTGGTCAAGTCTTAACAATCGATGGTGGATGGTCCACTGTCACAAACATATAGGAGCATTTCAATGGCACATCCACGTTATTCGTATCAAACAATTGCAAAAACGATTGATCATTCACTTTTGAAGCCAGAAATGACACGTGATGAAGTAGCAGCCGGATGTGCGATAGCTAAGAAATATGATGTGGCTTCAGTGTGCTGTAAACCTTCAGATGTACGTTTTTGTGCAGATCTGCTCAAGGGTACTGACGTAGAAATAGGGACTGTAGTGGGATTTCCACATGGGTCATCAACGACTCAAACAAAGGTATTTGAAACACAAAAGGCAATCATCGATGGTGCAACGGAAATCGATATGGTTATGAATATTGGGCTTCTTAAATCTGGTGAATATACGGAAGTGGAACATGACATTGCTGCCGTAGTTGACGCAGCTTCAGGAAAAATGGTTAAAGTAATTTTAGAAAATGCTTACTTAACTGATGAAGAAAAAGTAAAAGCATGCCAGCTAGTTGAAAAAGCTGGTGGTCATTATGTCAAGACTTCCACAGGTTATGCCCCTACTGGAGCAACTCTCGAGGATGTTAGATTAATGAAAAACAGTGTCTCTCCAAAAATCAAAGTTAAGAGTGCTGGTGGAGTTAGAACCCTCGATGCACTCATAGACATGCTAGATGCTGGAGTCACACGTTCAGGCGCCACGACAACATCTGTGATGTTGGATGAGTATGTGACAAGATTCGGCCGTGACTAAATATTTAGGTTTAGACCTTGGTGGAACCAACATAAAAATATGTGTCCTCGGGTTACAAGATGGTGAGCTTACTCTTATTGAAAGAGGATCAGTACCTACGGAAGCAATAAAAGGTCCGGCGCATGTGGTTAACCTTTTGGCTCAAATTGCACATGAATATGTTTTTGAGAAATATTCAGACATAGGGTCTGTAGGAGTGGCTGTTCCAGGAATCTTTGATCATGACTTAGGAGAGATTATTCTTTTTCCTAATTTGCCAGGTGATTGGCTAGGGCAACCCATGCAGAAATCAATTGAAGAAAAGTGCCAACGGCCAGTTTCAATAATTAATGATGCACGCGCTTTCTCTTTAGCTGAAGCAAATGCTGGAATTGCGCGTGGGAAAAGTCCTGTTGCATGTTTAGTGCTTGGTACCGGATTTGGTGGAGGTATTATTTTCGACGGCAAAGTTCATATGGGCTCAACGCTTGGAGCTGGTGAAATAGGGCACCAAATTGTGCAAGCAGATGGTGAAATTTGTGGTTGTGGAGCACAGGGATGCATAGAAACTCTCACTTCTGCCGAAGCTCTTTCAAAAAGAGCTGGGACACAAACACCCGAAGAGGCTTATAAAAGGGCCATTGCGGGGGACCCCAAAGCCATTGCAGCATTTGAAGAGTCTGCCAAATGGGTTGGAATTGGCATCGCAAATCTCATGGTTGTTCTTGCACCAGAGCTGTTCATAATTGGTGGGGGACTATCCGAGTCAGGTGAGTTTTTTCTAGAATTAATTAGACGCGAAGCGGCTAAGCGTGCGAAATTAGTCCCAGATGGTTCGATTAAAATTGTTGCTGCGAGCTTAGGTGTTTATGCGGGATCTATTGGTGCGGCATTAAATGGTGCAATGAAAGCCGGGGCACAATTTAATTTGATATCAATTACATAACGTGTTGCAACGTAAGCAGTTTCAGTAAACTCTAACGGATTTCCAGATTTGTCTTCAATGATTCTAGTTTCAACTAAAAGTGGTGTCTTTATAGGTATCTGTAAATATTTTGACTCTGCGGCATTTGCTACACGCGCACTTAACCAACCATTTGCCACAATTGGTGAAAGATCAATATGACGTAGTGCCTCGTGAAGTGATCCATTAACTAAATCGAATTTCAAGACATCCACAGCAGCAGGTACTAGGGCTACTCGTTCAATAGCCAATGGAACCCCATCAGCCATTCGAATTCTCTTGACTACTACGCACTTAGAATTCTTTTGAACTTTAAGAGCTGCTAAATCATTCTTGCCTGGAATCTCCAACTTCCCAGAAATCATGATTGAACTCGGTGTTAGCCCCCTGCGAGCCATATCTTCACTAAATGAAAGGAGAACACCCTCGCGGCGGTGTAATGGTTGCTCAGCAACAAAAGTTCCGGCTCCGCGCTTTCGATCTACTAAACCCTCCCGCATTAAGTTCATCACTGCGTGTCTGGCCGTCATTCGACTAACAGAAAACTTGGTAGCAATATCAACTTCAGAGGGGATTGCATCCCCAATTTTTCCACGAGCGACTTTGGCGCGTAGCCAGTCCTCAATCTCTTGATATCGATGTTCGACTTTGAGGGTTTTTTTCTTGGTGGGGCTCTTCACAAATCCCCCTTCTTGACCCTAGGATTGGTATAGACATTTAAATCTAATGTACATACTGTAGAGGATGCAATGAAATCACAGGTTGGTAGTGGAAGTATAGCCGGGCCAGTAACCGGTACCTGGACTTCACTTGCCCAGAACCTTCTTACGGATTTGATTACTGAACAAGGCGCTGCAATTACCAAAGCTGCATTGTGGGCTGGTGAATCTATAGCTGCTGATGGCGTGGTGCATCTTTTTGGAACGGGGCACTCGAGAATTCCACTTGAAGAAATGTTTCCGCGTTATGGTTCTTTTGCGGGCTTTAATCCAATGGCTGAACTTTCTATGACTTTTCATACCCAAGTTGTCGGATCAAATGGACAGCGACAAGCAATGTTTATCGAACGCGTTGAAGGCTTTGCGGAACAAATTTTGAGTAATTGGGTATTTAAGCCACAAGATCTATTGATGATCTTTAGTGTTGGCGGTCAAACAGCCGTACCAATTGAAATGGCCATGGGCGCTAAGGCGCGAGGAATTAAAGTTATTGTAATTACTTCTGTTGCCCAAAATAAAACAGGTAAACCAACTCACTCTTCCGGAACCACGCTGATTGACCATGCTGATTTAGTAATTGACTTAATGGTTCCAGTTGGCGATGCGCTGGTATCCATCCCCGGGCTTGCAACTCCAGTAGGTCCTGGATCAACTATTACTGCCATTGCAGTAGTCAATGAGATCAAAGTCTTGGTAGCTAATTACTTGGTTGAGCGCGGCATAGTGCCGCAAGTTTTAACAAGTTCTGCAGTCGTCGGTAAAGAAGAAAGTAAAAGGTTATTTGATGCAGCATATGCCGAACATGCGCGTCGAATTTCAACACGTTTAACCGGAGCAAACCATCACCCAGGAGGTGGTAGCAAAGGTTAAAAACTATATAAATCAATGAGCATGATTTATATAGTTTTGGTAACAAGTTAAGAAAATCCTTGAATTCTTGCTGGGTAGCAGTAAGAATTAAGTCAACTGCAGTACATAACCGAAGGGATAGCAATGAAGTTAAGTAACAAGCGATTTACCGCACTATTTGCGGCAGTATCTGTTGTTGGTCTAATAGTGACTATGGCTGGTGTTGTAACACCAGCTAGCGCAGCAGCTACCTACAAGATTGGCGTAAGTAATAGCTGGGCAGGTAATGCTTGGCGTGAAGAAATGGTTTGTGCCATTAAGGCAGAAGCTTCTCTTAGCGGCAAGGTTGCAAAAGTTACAGTTCTTTCACGAAACACTGACTCTGCTGGTCAATCAGCAGACGTACGTAGCTTGATCACTCAAGGTGTTAATGCAATTATTATTAACTCTGGTGATTCATCAGCCAACAACCCTGCAATCGCAGAAGCAATTGCTGCTGGAATCAAAGTTATTGCCGTTGATAACTCAATCACTGCACCGAATACAACTTTGGTTTCTAATGACCAAGTTGCATACGGTGCTGCTGGTGCAGAAGCGCTAGCAAAAGCGATGAATTACAAGGGCAATATTCTTTACATGCGTGGTGCTTCTGGGGCAGGTGCTGATACAGATCGCGATACAGGATTTAAGTCTGTATTAAAGAAGTACCCAAAGCTAAAGGTAACTAAAGAAGTATTCACCGGTTGGGACTGGACAAAGGGTGGCCAATTAGCTAACCAGCTATTAGCTCCTGGAAAATTCCAAGGTGTATGGACTTCAGGTATCGATTATCCAGTTGTTCAAGCTATGCAAACTCGCCTTAAGGGCAAGTACATTCCAGTAGTCGGTGCTGACAATAATAAGTTTGTTGGTATGACAGCTAGTCTTGCAAGCAAGGGTTTTGTTGGAATTGTTGTTCCAAACCCAGCAATTGTAGGCGGTGCGGCTCTCAAGGTTGCTGTTGATCTACTTGATGGCAAAACCGTAGGCGCAAAGAATCTTCTAACCCCTGTTGCATTAACTTATGCAAAAAACAAGGCGCTAATTGATTCTCTATACTTTGCATCACAAGATGCAAACTTCTCATCAACGGTTAGCCTCAAGGGGTATACAACATTTACCCCAGCGCAGCTATTCCGTTGCCGTGCACCGCAAGATGACCCTGAAACAACAAGCTGATACTTAGTCAAATAAGTATCTGATAAGTTGAGAAGAACCCCGAGGATTATTCTTCGGGGTTCTTCTAGGTCAGGCCCATTAAATTTGTACAAAGGAGCACCTTGAGTCAAAGCCCAATTCTTAAGATTTCGCACTTATCAAAATCTTATGGACCCGTAATTGCTTTACGTGATGCCAATTTTGAGGTACTTCCAGGTGAAATCCATGCGCTCTTAGGTGCAAATGGTGCGGGCAAATCAACACTAGTAAAAATATTGACCGGCGTAATTACGGGCGATCTAGGTGTCATTGAAGTAAGTGGAAAGCAAATCACTTTTACTTCGCCGGATAATGCACGCAAAGGGGGAGTAGCTCCAGTTTTTCAGGATCCTGCCCTGATTCCTGACATCTCAATTCAAAGAAATTTGCATTTAACTGGCACAGATAAGTCACGATTCCTTAAAGAAATATTGGCTATGGGCCTTGAAGTTGATTTAAATAAATTGGCGAGTGAAATCGAGTTACCCTTATTGCGCATGATTGATCTGGCACGGGCGCTTTCACATGATCCAGATTTACTCATATTAGATGAAATTACCGCGGCATTGCCTGTAGATATGGCCGAAAAAGTTATCGCAATAATGGGTGCTCACAAAGCAAAAGGCAAGTCAGTCATTTTTATTTCACACAGATTGGCTGAGATTGAAGAGATTTGCGATCGAGCTACTGTCCTCAGAGATGGAATAAACGTTGACACATTTGATGCAGCAGAAGGAAGCGAAGAGCGAATTGTTGCGGCAATGCTTGGTGATAAAAATCTTTCAAACACAAGAAACCTTAATCGGGTAAATAAGGCATCATCTGAAGTACTACTAAAAGTTGATTCACTATCTGGTGGAAAACTCTTAAAAAGTGTTTCGTTCCAAGTACATAAAGGTGAAGTCTTAGGAGTTGCTGCTCTAGAAGGTCAAGGTCAAGATCTTTTATTTGAAATTTTGGCAGGTGAGACAAAACCGGCAGGGGGAAAAATAGTTGTTAATGGCAAAGAAGTTACCTTTAATCACCCCGACGATGCTATTGAAATAGGAATCTCTTACGTTCCAGGTGATCGAAAATCCGCCCTTATGCCACAGCGTTCAATTCGTGAAAATTTGGCGCTTACGAGGATGCGAGGATTACGCAACTGGGGTCAAATTAAATTTAAAGATGAGGATGAGAAAGTCGATGGAGCTATTCGAAGCTTGGAGATTGATACACGTGCAAGATCTCAAGTAAAGCGCCTATCGGGAGGTAACCAGCAAAAAGTTACAATTGGAAGATGGGTCACGACTGGCTTTGATTTACTTTTGTGTTTTGATCCAACTCGTGGAATTGATGTTGGTACTAAAGGACAGATATATGAATTAATTAGAAAATTTGCAGATGAAGGCAAATCGGTATTGCTCTTCACATCTGAATTACGTGAAATTGCCCTAGCTTGCGATCGAGCAATTGTTTTGTATGAAGGAAAAGTTCAGGCCAATTTGGAGCACAAAGACTGTGATGAAGAGTCATTACTCAATGCTGCTCATGGATTGGCGGTTAAGAAATGAATATGATGCTAGTAAAAAGGCAATCATGGAATATCGGCATTGTTCTCATCGCGACAATTCTCGGGGCTTGGCAAATAAGTCGCTTGCCCGTATTTGGTTCCTATGAGGCCAGAACATTTCTGCTTGGGATATTGCCAATAGCCCTTCTTTCTATGGGTCAAGCGATAATTATTATTGGTGGTGGAATCAACTTAGCAATTGGAGCTGAGTCAGTTCTAATCAACTGTTTAGCCGCACGATTTATGGTGGGGAAAAGTTTTATTGCTTGCGTCTTGTTAACTTTATTGTTTCTTTTAGTTTCTATTTTAGTTGGAGCATTAACTGGTCTCATTATTTCGAAGTCAAAGATTGCTGATATAATTGTAACTTTAGCAACAAGCTTTATTTTGATCGGCTTAGCCATGTACATTCAACCATCACCAGGTGGAGGAATGAATTTAACATTGGCTCAAATGATTTCAGGCAAAGGATCGGCTTTCTTGCCGCCATTAATCACTTTAATACTTCCACTAGTAGTTATCTGGTTGCCGCTTTATCGCAGTCGCACTGGAATCGCTATGTTTGCTATTGGTTCTAATAAGGATTCAGCTTTTCTCTCCGGTGTAAATGTAGATTTCACACGGATTAAGCTCTATGCAGTTGGTGGGTTATTTGCTGGCATCTCTGGAATAGCTCTCACTGCCATCACATTAAGTGGAAGTCCATTTGCAAGTATTAGTAATACAGCAACCCTTAACTCAGTTGCAGGGGCAGTTCTAGGTGGTGTTGCCTTATCCGGAGGAGTCGGTGGACTCACTGGTCCAGCATTAGCTGCTCTTATTTTGTATTTCATTCCAACAATTCTCCTGAATTATGGAATTGACCCTGCGTATAGCCAAATAATTACGGGAGCACTAACAATATTAGTCGTTCTGGCTGGTGGCTTAATTCGCAACCGTGGGAAGAAGAATTAAATGGGAAAAATTAAGAGTTTATTCTCTGGACGACTAACAGCTTCGATGCTTAGTTTGTGGTCAATTTTGATTGTGCTCTTTATAATTACGGGTTTAGTTGACCACTACTTCTTCACAATTCCATCAATTGGAGTAACTTTTCAATTAGCTGTACCTCTGGGTTTATTGGCTGCGGGTCAGACTATTTGCATGCTCACTGGCGGCATAGATCTTTCAATCGCAATGATTGCCACTGGTGCGGCATTTATAGTCAGTATTAAGTCACCATCAGGTTTAGGTATGGCTATTTTCTATGCAACTTTGTACTGCATATTGATCGGAGCTATTAATGGATTAGCAGTTGGATTGCTTGGTATGAATCCATTGATTATGACCCTAGGAATGAACGCTGTCCTGATTGGTGTGTTTACTGTCGGCATCACTACATTTTTAAAAGGTAGTTCAACGATGCCTGACATAATTATTAAGTTGAGCACTGCTTCAATTATAGATCCCATCAGCTGGCCCCTCGTACTTTGGATACTTATTGGGGGATTTGTGCTTTATCTCTTGAAGCAAACTGGTTTAGGCAGACTTATTTACGCAGTTGGAGATAACGCAAAGGCGGCACGTTTAGCTGGAATCCGTGTCTGGAAAGTTCAATTAACCGCATACATTCTTTGTGCACTATTAGGAGGTCTTGCTGGCTTAATGATTGGAGGTCAATCAGGAGCAGTAGCAATGAGTTTAGCTGACTCACTAGTTTTGCCCTCTGTCGCAGCAGTTGTAATTGGTGGAACTTCAATTATGGGTGGCATGGGAGGATATACAGGAAGCATCATGGGAACTTTAATTCTCACGGTTCTTTCATACTTATTAGCAACTTTAAATTCATCTGAAGCTGTGAAGCAGATGATTTATGGAGCTATAGTTTTGGCACTTGCTTGGACTTACTCAAAGTTGACCGAGAAATCTTGAGTCTAATGAAGATTAATGCAACTGCGGTAATTGGTACGGGCTTTATCGGGGCAGTGCACATTGAAGCAATTAGGCGCACAGGTAACTATGTTAAAGGCGTTCTCTCTGGTTCAGAAAAAAGTACATTACAAGCTACCGCGAAATACAAAATAAAAACTGCCTATTCTTCAATAGATGAAATTTGTAGTGACAAAGATGTTTCAGTTGTGCACGTAACGAGCCCAAATGCCCTTCACGTCGAGCAAGTTGAGAAGTTAATTGCAGCCAAGAAACATGTCGTATGTGAAAAACCTTTAGCGTTGACTGCAGCAGAAGGAGCTCATTTACTAAAACTTGCTACTGAAGCAGGAATCACTCACGCACTCTGTTTTAATACCAGGTTTTATCCCATGGTTCATGAGGCGCAAAGTAGGTTTCATAATAAGGAGATAGGCGAACTCCGTTATATACACGCCCAATATCATCAAGATTGGCTAGCACTTGATACTGACTGGAATTGGCGATTGGAATCTGAGAAGGCGGGAGGTTTGCGCGCGGTTGCTGATATTGGCTCCCATTTATTGGATCAGCTAAATTTTATTACTGGCGAAGAGATTGAGTCAGTATTCGCCGACTTACATACACTGATTAAAGTTCGCAACCGTCCGATGGGCGAAGTTCAAACCTTTACATCTTCTAGTAACGCAGATCGTAAAGAAGTCCCAATGAGTTCAGATGATGCCGCGGGGCTAGTGCTCAGATTTAGAAATGGCGCCAGAGCTACAATTTCTATTTCTCAAATCTCTTTCGGTTCAAAAAATGCAATTAAATGGGAGATCTCTGGCACAAAAGCCTCACTCTCATTTGATTCTGAAGAGCCAGAATCTCTCATTATGGGAAATCGGGGGTCGGGTAATGAAATTATTAGAAAAGATCCTTCACTTTTATCTTCTTCCGCAGCTGGTATTACTTTCTACCCGGGGGGCCATGTAGAGGGCTTTGGCGAAACTTTCAGAGGCCTTTTTGAAACGGTTTACAACCACATAGAGAACCCAACTGCAGAGATAAAGTTTCCTACTTTTGCTGATGGGGTTCAGAGCCTAGAACTAACGGATGCGATTGCAGAAAGTTCAAAAACAGCAACTTGGGTAAAGTTAAAATAACGAAAGGGAAATAACATGAAACTCGGACTCCTAACTGCACCACTTCCCTCAGTTCCGCTGATGGAAATCGCTAAGTGGGCAAGCGCACAACGCTTTGAGATGCTTGAAGTCTGTTGTTGGCCTAAATCTGCTGATGTTAACCGTCGCTATGCAGGTATAACTCACATAGAAGTTGAGAATTTGACTAAAGATCAGGGCGAACAAATCGTTGGTGAGTTAAAAACTCATAACATCACAATGTCGGCTCTTGGATATTATCCAAACAATCTGCACCCAGATAAGAACCACCGTGAATCCGTGAATGAGCACACGAAGAAAGTTATCAAAGCTGCCGGATTAATGGGAGTCCCAGTCATTAGCACTTTTATTGGAGCAGATGCATCCAAAACTCAAGCTGAGAATTGGGAAGAGGCTCAAAAAGTTTGGCCAGACATAGTCAAATATGCCGAAGATAATAATGTAAAGATTGCAATTGAAAATTGCCCGATGATTTTTAGTAAGGATGAATGGCCAAGTGGGCATAATGTTGCATATTCACCAAAAATATGGCGAGAAATGTTTGCAAAATTTGGACCTACTGTCGGCTTAAATCTGGATCCATCTCACTTAGTCTGGCAAATGATTGATATTGAGAGAGTGATCAAAGAATTTGGTACCAGGATTTATCACACGCATGTTAAGGACATGGAGATCGATCGCGAAGGTCTGTATGAGAATGGGATTATGTCCGCAGGTATCGGTTGGCAGAGACCACGACTTCCAGGATACGGTGAAGTGAATTGGGCTAAATTTGTTTCTGCCCTATCGCAAGTTGGTTACGACTATGTTTTATGTGTAGAGCACGAAGACCGTAGGTTTGAAGGAACTGATGAATTGGTAAAGCAGGGCTTTATGATTGCGCGCAATCAAATAGCCCCACTCCTACCTGTGTAACACAATTCTTTTGATTTTCAAATTAAGAATTTACTGTTGCAACCACCCGGTCTGTAAATTCATTTGTTTTTGGATCTTTTAGAATCAATTTCACACGTCCATCAGGCAGGGTTTCTTGCTTAATGATTATTTGACCTTCATAAAGCTTTGGCTCATTACTAATTCGTGGGGTTGTGCCACCGCGCCATTCAAGGTCAATTGGCGCCCACCCATGTGTTTCAACAGACTTGAAGCAAGCGTCCATGATTGCATTTACAACATAGCCATCATAAAAAGTTTCCATTGGATCAACCCCATTTTCCATGGAGTTAAACATGTCCGTGAACATATCTACGTAACCGAGCTCAGCGACTTCATCTCCAACTGGGAATAGCCAACCGGTAGATGTTTCAGATTTTTCTGCGACATATGCATTACCTTCGGCCGATGTAAACATTTCAAAACCAGTTCGCAAGAAATGGTTAAGCCAGATAGTTCCGTGAGTACCAGCAACTTCATCACGTAAATCCATTCCACCTCTGAACGTCCAAGAAACTTCGAATTGGCCTATTGCACCTGACTCAAATTTAATTAAAGCGATAGCGTTATCTTCGGCATTAATAGGGTGTACAAGAGTGTCTTTCCAGCAAAGGACCTCTACTGGGCGATTTCCTTTTCCTACAAAGTTTCTGATTATCTCGATGCAATGGCACCCAAGGTCGATGATGCAACCGCCACCTGCTTGTTTGTCGTCCCAAAACCAAGCGCTGTGAGGACCAGGGTGAGTTTCGCGTGAGCGAACCCACAGCACGTCACCAACTGCACCATTGTGAACTGATTTCACAGCCTTTAAAGTCTTAGGGGTATAGGCAAGATCTTCCAAGTAGCCCGCAAATATTCCAGCTTTTTCAACCATATCTAAAATTCGCTTTGCTTCAGCGGCAGTCCGAGCTAAAGGCTTGGTACAAAGTACCGCCTTTCCCGCCTTCGCAATTTTTGCAATCACTTCCTCGTGCATGTGGTTAGGAAGAGCAACTACAACTACATCAGTATCTGGATGGTTAATTGCTTCATCAATGTCCGTTGTGTAATTAGGAACATTCCATCGTTGGGCAAAAGCTGCACCGCGTTCACTAGATCGTGAATAAACAACTGCTACAGAATCTCGATTTCGCTGTCCCTGCAATGTCATTGTATAAAAATCACCGATTAATCCGGTACCAAGCATTGTTATGCGGTGCGACTTCACAATTTCCTCCAAGGGCTACCTTAAGTTTAGATTTCAAAGTAGTATATACTAATTAAAGGCTAGTGAGAAGAGTCCGTACTTGAATTTATGGGAGGGCATATCAAATGGCTGCCCGGATTGATTTAGGCGACTTTGATGTCGTTGTTGTGGGTTCAGGGTCAGCAGGCTCTTCAGCTGCAATTGCAGCATCACGAAGTGGCGCAAGGACTTTAATTATTGATCGGCTTCCATTTATTGGAGGAACTAGTACTGGGGTTCTCGATACTTTTTACGGATTTTATACACCGGGTGAGGTTTCAAGAAAAATTGTGGGTGGAATCCCTGACGATGTGATTGCCGGTTTAAAGAAATTAGGGCCTGTTGTAGAGCGAGCAAATACATACGGTGCGGGAACTGGTGTTACTTATAATCCAGAACATCTCAAAGTTGTATGGGAACGTTTATTAATCGATGCTGGTGTGAAGGTTTTGCTTCACAGTTTATTGCAAGAGGTAACTGTTAGCGATGGTCGAGTAATTTCTCTGACTTTAGCAACACGTTCTGGATTAGCTACAGTTTCAGGCAAAAATTTTATTGATGCATCTGGAGATGCTGATCTTACATATTTCGCCAATTTTGCCTATGAAAGAGCGGGTGAAATATCACCTGCCCAAACTATGACGACCACTTTTCGCATGGTTAATGTTGATGTTAAGAAACGTAAGAGTTTTACTAAAGATCAGTTGCATGCAGCTATGGAACAAGCTGTTTCAGATGGATACCAGTTACCGCGTCGTGAAGGATCAGATCACATCACTACCGTTGATAACACTATGGCCACGGTCATGACAAGAGTTGATTCTGTAAGAGCGAAGGCAAATAATGAAATTGAATCGGTATTAGATAATCCATTTTTTCTTAGCGAATCAGAGATTAATGGTCGAGAACAAGCCCTTGAATACGCACGATTTCTAATTGATCGTGTCCCAGGCTATGAAAACTCTTCGCTTTATGGACTTTCAACTTTTCTTGGAATACGCGAAAGCCGCCGGGTATATGGCGACTATCGAGTCACACGCGACGATGTTTTAAATGCACAACAATTTGACGATCAAATCGCTTTGTGTGGAGCGCCGATTGAGGATCATCACAGTGGAACGGGCACAAATTGGGCATACATACCCAATAGCGGAGTTGTTGGGATTCCACTGAGAGCACTTCAAGTTAAAGACAGCATAAACACATTAGTCGTTGGCAGGTGTTTTTCAGCCACACACGATGCGCATGCGAGTATCAGATCTATGGCTCAATGTATGGCAATGGGAACTGCTGCAGGAACAGTTGCTGCAATTGCAACGCAGAACTCTAAGGAAATTCGGGGCATTGATTTCAATGAGATTAAGAATGTATTAAAAACTGGTGGAGCAATAATAGAAATGCCAAATTAGAAATGCCGTTTACTCGCACAGTATTGGGCGATATTTCAACCAGTGAACTAGGTGTTACTTATATGCATGAACACCTGATCATTGATTCAAATATTGTGCAAAACCAATTTGAGCACATATGGCTGCCTTCCGAGGAAGATGCAATCGCCGAAGCAAACCTTTGTTTCGATGCCGGAGTTCGCACCCTTGTTGATTGCATGCCAATGGGCTCAGGTGGCGATATCAAGAAACTACAAACCATCAGTAAGCAAAGTTCGATAAATATTATTGCTGCGACTGGAATGCATACTAAAAAATATTATGAGAGCAATGATAAATTATTAGTAGCAGGTGCAGATTTTCTAGCAACTAAATTTATAAATGATATCGAGGTGGGTTCCCAAAATACTGACGCTAGAGCGGGCTTAATCAAAGTTTCATCAAGTGGCGAAAAACTAACACCTAGAGAAAAGGTACTTTTTGAAGGGGCTGCTCAAGCTCACAAAGTTACCGGTGCCCCAATACTTACACATTGTGAACAAGGAACAGGTGCCATAGCGCAGATTGAAGAATTCTCTCAACTTAATGTTTCACTTTCAAATGTAACAATTTCTCACGGAGATAAAATAAGTGACACTTCATATCACACTGAGATTCTTAGCAGCGGTGTTCTAGTTGAATATGACCAATGCTTACGTCAGTTTAAGGAAGAAGCACCACCGAGTGCCGTTTTAACTTTAGCGATGATTGAACGTGGGTTCCTTAGCCAAATCATGCTTGGGACAGATGGTGCGCGACGCACTCTCTGGAAATCTCTAGGAGGGGAGCCGGGCTTAGCCTGGCTGTACTCCGGTTGGAGTAAAGTCTTATTTGATGTTGGGCTTACTGAAGAAGATCTCAAAGCTCTTTTCATTTTAAACCCGGCGCGGGCACTAGCATTTAAGGAGCAAAGCAATGTTCTTTGAAGAACTAAGAAAGCAAAGAATTCTCCCAATTTTGACAGTGAAAGATCTTGATCAAACCCGCAAAGATGTCGCTAATTTGAAGTCTAGAAATTTTAGAATTATTGAGATCACACTTAGAACGCCTCAAAGTATTGATGCAATAAATGAATTTTGTTCAGACGAAGATTTGATTATTGGAGCTGGCTCAATATCTACTGTTAGCCAAATGGAGAATGTAATAAAAGCTGGAGCAAAGTTCGGAGTTTCGCCCGGATTCTTTCCACCGTTAGTCAAAAAAGCTGTCGATAGTAATTTTCCATACATACCAGGAATATCAACTCCTTCAGAAATAATGGGCGGAGTTAACTTAGGAGTAACGGTATTCAAATTTTTTCCAAGTGAACCACTGGGTGGATTAGTGACTTTAAGGGCCATGAGTGCTCCTTTTCCTGGCTTGAGTTTCATCCCGACTGGGGGAGTTAATTCTGAAATCTCTGATGAATACTTGAAGGAAAAGTGTGTTCTTGCAGTAGGTGGTTCTTGGTTAGTCTAAATGCGCACTGTTTGCATATAGACATCCAGCCTTTGACTTAATAGCCTTTGCAGGTATCCATTTCGCCCCACCTATAAGGAGCTAACGTGAAGAAACGTTTTGGAATTTTCGCAGTTGTGGTTATTGCAACTGCACTTACATTAACTGGCTGTGCAAAGAGTGATTCAGCAACAACTGATTCAGCAGCATCATGCGCTAAAGCAGATCTTGCAACAGTTACATCAGGCAAGTTAACAATTGCAACTGGCGAACCTGCTTATTACCCATGGATTATTGATGACAAGCCAGAAACTGGAAATGGTTTCGAAGGTGCAGTTGCCTATGCAGTTGCTAAACAACTTGGATTTACAAATGATGAAGTTGTATGGGTCCGTACAACATTTGATTCAGCTGTAACACCAGGAGAAAAGAACTTTGACTTTAATTTGCAGCAGTTCTCAATTACGGATGAACGAAAGACTGCAGTTGATTTCTCTTCTCCTTATTACACAGCTCCACAAGCAATCGTTTCCTTCAAGGGCAGCAAGATTGATGGTAAGACATCTCTTGTAGACCTTAAGAGCGCAAAGCTTGGAGCTGCAGTGGGCACAACATCACTTGATGCAATCAGTAATCAAATTGGTTCAAAGCCTCAGGTATTTAACGATAATGCTGCAGGAGTTTCCGCACTTAAGAACAAGCAGATTGATGGCTTAGTGGTAGATCTCCCAACTGCTTTCTATCTATCAGGTGTTGAAGTTCCAAATGGAATCATTGTTGGACAGTTGCCTTCAACTGGAACAGGTGATCAATTTGGACTCTTGCTTGCTAAAGACAGCAAGTTGACTTCATGTGTGAGTGGAGCAGTTGACGCAATTACTACTGATGGCACATTGGCAGCCATAACGGATAAGTGGCTTGCAACAGATGCTGGCGCGCCAGTATTGAAGCCATAAGGAAAAAAAGAAGTAAAGGCGGTAGTTTGGCGACCATGTCAGAGCGAATTAACTCTGCTTGGTCGCCAAGCTCACGTGAAATCCAAAGACGTGGAGCACGTAAGCGAATAAGTAGACGGCAAGGTTTCATTGCCGCAGTTTCAACATTATTAGTCCTTGGGACATTGATAAGTATCACCGTTACATCACCAGGGTGGGCAGTAGTTAAGAAAACTTTTTTCGATATCAATTATGGTCGTGAAGTTTTTCCGACAGTTATTGCTGGATTATGGATTAACCTTCAATTGACATTTATCGGTGGATTTTGCATCGGAGTAATCGCCTTAGGTCTGGCCCTTTTGCGAACAACAAAGTCACCAGCACTCACACCTTTTAGATTTCTAGCAACCGCCTACGTTGATATTTTTCGTGGAGCCCCCCTCATTCTGATTATTTTGCTCGTTGGCTTTGGAGTTCCGGCCCTTCGCTTACATGGAATCCCTAGCAATGTTATTTTTCTTGGCACTGTTGCAGTTGTTCTTACTTATTCGGCCTACGTTGCCGAAGTCATCCGCAGTGGAATTCTTTCAATTCATCCAAGTCAGCGAGCAGCGGCACGATCATTAGGTTTAACTTCAGGTCAGACTATGCGATATGTTGTTTTGCCACAGGCGATTCGTCGAGTTGTACCGCCACTTTTAAATGACTTTGTCTCTTTGCTAAAAGACACTGGTTTAGTTTCAATTCTAGGTGTGACAGATGCCGTGAGGGCAGCGCAGATAAACGCATCAAGAACTTTTAATTACACGCCATACGTTGTAGCAGCAGCCATGTTCTTGCTGATTACTATTCCAATGACCCGCTACACCGATAGAGCCATACGAGCCCGTACTAATGCTCAGAGTTCTGAGGGCGTGATCTAATGTCAAACGTCCTAGAACTGAGCAACATCCGTAAATCTTTTGGCACCGAGCTTGTACTCAATGACTTATCACTCTCAGTTCCTGAACACACGGCTACTGTATTAATCGGAGCATCAGGTTCTGGAAAATCAACTTTATTGCGTTGTATTAATTTACTTGAATCAATTGATGATGGTCAGATATTTCTAGACGGCGAAGAGATTTCAGATCCACTTATCAACGTTGATGAAGTCCGCCGAAAGCTAGGAATGGTTTTCCAATCTTTTAATTTGTTCCCACATAAGACTGTTCTTGAAAATATCACTCTGGCACCAGTAAAAGTTCAAGGTAAGAACAAAGATGAAGCGGTAACTGCAGCACTTGCGTTACTGAAGCGTTTTGATTTATCAGATAAAGCCGATCAGTATCCAGATCGGCTTAGCGGGGGACAACAGCAACGCGTTGCCATTATTCGCTCTCTTGCACTAAATCCTCGATTGCTTTTGCTCGACGAAATTACTTCAGCTCTAGATCCTGTTTTAGTTAATGAGGTCTTAAGTATTGTTCGTGATTTGAAGAGCGATGGAATGACGATGGTTTTAGCAACGCATGAAATGGGTTTTGCCACTCAAGTCGCCGACGAAGTTTGCTTCCTGGAATCTGGAAATATCCTTGAGAGAGGTAGCGCCGAAGCAGTTTTACATGCTCCAATAAATCCAAAGACGCAAGAGTTTTTAAAGCGCGTGCATCAAGCTGGAAGGTTGTAGGGTTAGGCCAACGTTTCGAGAAAAGAGTTGTCAATGTGCTCAGCAGTTACCTGTAATACATGCGGTAAAGCAACATGGACTGGTTGTGGTGAACACATAGAGCAGGCATTAGCTGGAATTCCCGAATCCGATCGCTGCCAAGGCCACTAGGGCCGGTGCAAGAAGTGGGGTTAGCCCCAAAATGCCTTAATCGGTGAAAATTAATCCAAACCAGCAATTTGAGCGTAAACGTAATCAATTCGTTACCCAATAAACCTACCACCCGGTATTAATCGGCTCTAGGTTGAGCGTGTTACCAGGCCTTGGCCCCTTCAATCCCTGATGACCTTTCGAAAGGCTCGACTCTAGAGAATAGGAAAACAATGTCAGACGTAAACAATGGCATTTCCCGTCGTTCAGTACTTAAGGGTGCTGCAATCGGTGGAGCTGGACTAGTTGCTGGTGGATCACTTCTCGCAGGTTGCGGAAAGAAGAAAGTCACTGGAGATGTTCACTTCACAATTCGTGGAAATCTAAGTGATGCTGGTGCAAAGATTGCAATTGCAGCAAACGATGCTTATACAAAGAAGACTGGCAACAAAGTTATTTCACAGGCAGTTAACTCAGATGACTTCCAGAATAACTTCGTACAAATTATGCAAGGAACTCCAGATGATGCATTTGGTTGGATGGCCGGATGGCGTACCAATTCACGTGCTGACTCAGGACTTCTAGCAGATGTTTCTGAGCAAGTAAAAGCATTAGGAAGTTCACTTTCTGCTGCTGCAATCCAAGGTGCAACTAATCCTTCAGATGGCAAGCAGTACATCATTCCTACTACTTACTACCCATGGGGACTTCACTACCGTAAGTCAACAATGCAGGAATTGGGTCTTAACCCAGAGAGCATCGCAACATGGGATGACCTTCTAAAGTTGTGTGAAGCAACAAAGAAAAAGGGTCTAGTTGGTTACGCACTTGGCGACAAGGGCGGCTGGGAAGCGATGGGAACTTTCGATATTCTCAACATGCGTCTAAACGGATACCAATTCCACATTGATTTGCTCAATGGCAAAGAAAAGTGGACTGATGCCAAGGTTGTAGATGTATTTACACACATGGGTCAATTGATTCCTTACATGAACAAGAACGTTCTTGATATTTCATGGGATGGCATGCGCGATCTTCTTCTACAGAAGAAGTGCGGAGCCATGATGATGGGCTCATGGTTTGCTAATGACTTTAAGGCTAAGTCACAGGAAGACTATGACGATCTATGGATCGTTCCATTCCCAGAAATTAATCCAGAGCATGGTGTTGATTCAATCGATGCACCACTTGACGGTATTTCAGTTGCCGCAAATGGTAAAAACGTCGAAGGCGGAAAAGACCTTGCAGGATTCTTGGGATCAAAGGAAGGTATTGATGCAGCAGTTGCCGCTGGAGATACAAATATCTACATCAGCAGTGATTTTGATACATCAACTTATGATCCATTCAACAAGCAGAAGCTTGCAGTTCTTGGCGCAGCTAAGAACATCGGCTTCTTCCTAGACCGCGATACTCGCGGTGACTTTGCTGGTCCAGTTGTTGGTCCAGCAATTCAGAGTTTCCTTAAGAATCCAAAAGATCTAACAAAGATTCTTGATAATACTCAAGCACAATGGGATGCACTTCCTGCACTTTAATTCGTTAATACAAACGAATTAGACTAAGGTTAAGAAATGAAAACGACGGCTGCGAACAAGAAAGTTCGCAGCCGTCGTTCTCTTTCTAGAAACGATCGGTTTACTCTCGCTGCGTTCATAGGTATTCCTACTTTGATGCAGATTATTTTTCTTTGGTTACCTGCGTTAATAACAATCGTTCTATCTTTCACATATTGGAACGGCATCAATGTCAGCGACATTAAATGGGCCGGTTTAGCTAACTATAAAAATATATTTTTTGGCACACCTGTTTTTTATGATGCCCTAAAGAACAACCTCATCTGGTTACTATGGTTTACCTTCCTTGCAACACCATTGGGGATTTTGTTGGCCTATCAGATTGATCGAAAAATCAAAGGTCACAAACTTTTCGAAACTGTCTTTTACATTCCGGTGGTTTTGTCCCTTGCCATCATCGGAATTATCTGGAACTTCATGCTTCAACCTGGTGGCTTTGTTCAAGGTGTCATGGGCCGCGATATCGGTAACGCAGTTTCAATTTGGGGTAACTACAGCATCAATACCTATGTAATTATGGGTGTGGCTTCTTGGCGCCATATCGGTTACATCATGTTGCTGTATTTAGCTGGATTAAAGTCGGTTGATCCATCCCTGCGCGAAGCAGCAGCAATCGATGGCGCTACAGAGTGGCAAACTTTTAGAAAGATCGTCTTGCCGGCAATGCGCCCAGTAAACATCATCATTGTGGTCATCACGATTATCGAATCCCTGCGTGCATTTGACCTGGTTTACATCATTTATGGAACAAGTACGGCTTGGCCATTGCTCAACATCTTGGTTTTCCAGAACTTTGCCGGACAGGGTATTTCAATGAAGGGTGCGGCATACGCCGTTATCTTGCTGGTGCTCTGCATTGGTCCAATTCTTTTGTACCTTCGCAACGTCTTTAAGGAGGATCTCAAGTGAGTACAACGATCGTCCAGAATAAGGCCTATAAGAATAAGCAAAAGATTAAAGATAACTTTATATCTGCCTTTATCGGCTTCTTTGCTTTTGTCTGGATTTTTCCAATCCTTTGGACCGTATGGACTTCACTTCGTCCTTATAACGACATTATTTCCTATGGCGTATTTTCATGGCCTCGGCATATAAACCTAGATAACTACTTCCACGCTTTTCGCGTCATGGGTTTGACCCATTATTTCCTAAACACGTTGTACGTAACGATTCCAGCAGTAGTTTTAACTTTGTTCTTAGGTTCCCTCATTGCTTTCGTAGTTTCTCGTTACTCATTTAGATTTAATCTCAGCCTCTTACTTTTGTTTACTGCCGGAAACATGTTGCCAATTGTTTTGACTTATATTCCGGTATTTTGGCTCTACATCAAAATTGGTGATCTTTTTGGAAACCGATCTTTGTTGTACAACAACTATCTTGGAATTGTTCTTGTTCACGTTGCATTCCAAGTTGGTTTTGCTACTTTTGTTCTGTCTTCATATATGAAAACAGTTCCAAAAGAGATTTCAGAATCAGCAATCATTGATGGCGCCTCAGTATTTAGACACTATTGGAATGTAATGTTGCCGCTACTGCGCCCACCGCTTGCAGCACTTGGCGTGCTAATGAGCTGCTGGATTTACAACGATTTCTTCTGGGCATTGATTTTGATGTCAGAGGATTCAAAGCGCCCGGTCACTTCGGCTTTGCGCCAGTTACAGGGCCAATACATTACAGATTTCAACTTATTAGCTGCTGGCGCAAGTATTGTTGCTGCCCCAACAGTGATTTTATTCTTTGTTCTGCGCAAGCAATTTGTTTCAGGCCTAACCTTGGGCTCAACAAAGGGATAAATAATGAAAGCAATTCAGATAACCGCATTTGGCGGTCCAGATTCCATGCACTTAGTAGAACTTGCAGATCCAGTGGCTGGTCCGGGTCAAGAGTTAATTGAAGTAACTGCAATTGGAATTAACTATGCCGATACACATCAAACAGAAAACTCATATCTTTCTCCACAGAAGCTTCCGCTTATTCCGGGGCTTGAAGTTGTTGGTATTGCAAATGGTCGTCGTGTTCTTGCGCCAGTTGATGGTGGGGGATATGCACAAAAAGCAGTTGCACATTCAGCTGCAATGATTGAGATTCCAGTCGGTGTTAGCGATGAACAAGCTCTTTGTATGTTGGTTCAGGGCACTACGGCTTGGCACATTTTAAAAACTGTTGGCCATCTTAAAAAAGGCGAGAGCGTTGTTATTCATGCAGCAGCTGGTGGCGTGGGAACAATTGCAATTCAATTGGCAAAGATGTGGGGAGCAAAAGTAATTGCAGTAGCTTCGACTGAAAGAAAGCGAGCTCTTGCAACGTCTTTAGGCGCAGATGTTGTTATTGATGCCGTTCAAGACAAACTAGCGTCAGCAATTCTTGATGCAAATGGTGGCAAACCAGTAGATCTAGTTCTTGAAATGGTTGGCGGGAAAACTTTTGATGCCAGCCTTGAAGTTTTGGCGCCATTTGGTCGATTAGTTACATTTGGAATGGCATCACGTACTGCACCAACTCCAATTCATCCAGGCGCACTTATGGGTGGAACGAAAACAATTACTGGATTTTGGTTGGCACATTGCTTTGGAAACAAAGAATTACTTAATGATGTAATTACCGAATTGTTCTCACTTGTTATTGATGGAAAGTTGAAACCGGTCATCGGTGCAACATTTGGCTTGAGTCAGGCCACTGCTGCGCACCAGGCGATGTTGGCCCGCGAAACAACTGGCAAAATCACGCTAAATCCAGCCCAATGAATAGGTGATTTTTCCAAAGTAGTTAATTGCCTGTACGCTCAGCGTTCGACCTGCCCCCCTAGCTCAGTTGGTAGAGCGTTTCCATGGTAAGGAAAAGGTCACCGGTCCGATTCCGGTGGGGGGCTCGATGAGAGTTCTTCACTAGGTGAAGATCAGTTGTAAAAGCACAACCCTTGGCGGGGTAGCTCAGCTTGGTAGAGCAAGCGGCTCATAATCGCTGTGTCGTGGGTTCAAATCCCGCCTCCGCTACTAGTTCCACACGCGTGAATTTCGCGCATCGAGAAGGCTCGGGT